>Ga0316207_10000896_pt1 | contig 41408 bp, 62 predicted proteins | sample 6weekpyrite_MG_FD_204943 | JGI IMG/M metagenome (GOLD analysis project Ga0316207, IMG submission 204943) | Microbial mat bacterial communities from mineral coupon in-situ incubated in ocean water Damariscotta River, Maine, United States -... | ecosystem: Environmental > Aquatic > Marine >... | reverse complement strand
TCATTTTCGACAGCTTTTAGACATATGGCTTCTGTTTGATTATTGACGTATTGCAGAGCATAGCCGTTTCTTTCGACAGCTTTTAGACATATGGCTTCTGTTTGATTATTGACGTATCGCAGAGCATAGCCGTTTCTTTCGACAGCTTTTAGACATATGGCTTCTGTTTGATTATTGACGTATCGCAGAGCATTGCCGTCATTTTCGACAGCTTTTAGACATATGGCTTCTGTTTGATTATTGACGTATTGCAGAGCATAGCCGTTTCTTTCGACAGCTTTTAGACATATGGCTTCTGTTTGATTATTGACGTATCGCAGAGCATTGCCGTCATTTTCGACAGCTTTTAGACATATGGCTTCTGTTTGATTATTGACGTATCGCAGAGCATTGCCGTTTCTTTCGACAGCTTTTAGACATATGGCTTCTGTTTGATTATTGACGTATCGCAGAGCATTGCCGTCATTTTCGACAGCTTTTAGACATATGGCTTCTGTTTGATTATTGACGTATCGCAGAGCATAGCCGTTTCTTTCGACAGCTTTTAGGGCTTCATTGCAAGACAATTCTTTTAAAGATGATTTGCTTCCACCGACCTTTGCAAGAAACTCTTCGAGGGTCATGGAATGATTGTTAATTTGCTCTTTCTGTTCTTTAGTTAGTAATATTTCTATTGTTTTCATTCTATTTACCTGGTCAATAATGACAGTTTCGTCACTAATGTTAATTAGTTAATTGATCATGTTCGCCCGTTTGATTTCATACATAAGTCGTCGCGACTCATCATTAAGCCCTTTGTAGGGGGCTTGAACCTACACGGTCAATAAAGTTAATGCGCTTGTAAATCTCGCGATTCTTTTTAACGTCATCACGGTTGTACTCAGCAACTCGTTTAATGTCACCCGCTTTTACAAAATCCCATACTTTCGAGCCATCAATGTCTCCAGGCTTACCTTCAATTCCAAGCGCTTTGCAAATGTTGTCTTGTGACATACGGCCTTTATAACCAGCCCAGGCTATCTGAGTGTCATAAAAATTTTGATTATGGCGACCGTTGAATGGCAGGTCGAAAGGCGGACGAACTCCTAAAATTACTGATCGATGAAACAGGAACTGAAGATCAAAGCCACCAATAAACTGCCCGATAAAAAATGGCTTTCGTTTATTCAATCGCTTTTTTAGCTGCGAATAGAAATCTTCTAACATTTCCGTCTCAGAGCTAAGTAAAAGCTCACCACCATTAAAATCTGACTGTCGATTAATGCTTTGAACTTCGTCATCTTCAACAGCCCAAGCAATTGAGACAAGTTCTCCAATAGCGCCATTAAATGACGTTTTGCGCCATTCCTGTTCTGCAACTTCAGGCGCTTTTTCTTGAGCAAATTGTTCTTCCCATTTCAGAATTGCATCCGCTTTCGATATATACTTTGCATCATTGCCGGTTAGCCCAAGATCAGAACAAGCTTTTGTTTTGCTAAGGTCGCTTGGTGCCTTGAAATTCTCCCTTGCTTCAGTTATGAATGAATCAAAACAGCTTTGGCCAGGTATGGTTTCAATATCTAAAAATGTAATCATGAAACTTTTTCCTCTTTACTTTCGTTTCGTTGCTCTGCCTTTTTGACTAAATCCATGAACACATGAATCTGCCTATGGCAAGGAACACAAAGCCAGATAACTGACAGCGGCTTATCATAATCATGATGATGGCCGTGAAGTCTTGCTTCTATTCCGCAATGCTCACAACGATTAGGTTTGATAATTCGTTTATCCCTGACCGCATTGTTAACTGCATGTCTTGCTTTGTATTGATTTTCATGGGCTTTCTTGTGTTGCTGCTTATATGAGAGGCTTTGCCTATTACCTCTCAAGCGATCATAAGCAAGCACCTTTTCTCTATACCTATCATCACGCCTATGCTGCCTTACATCTCCTTTAGTGCATTCCTTGCACTTATTTAAACGCATGTCCTTCATTTTTGAGTGTGAGTAAAAGCTATCAACAGGCTTTTCTATCTCACATTTAAAACATGTTTTTTTCGAGGTTGTCATGTGTCCTCTTAGCTAAAAGGGATATCGTCAAATTCGTTAATTGCTGGCGCAGGCTCTTGACTCTGATATGAAGGCGCACTGTTAATAGGTTTCACGTTGTTCCGGTATTTGTCCTTAACGCTTTCAACCAACTTGACCAGCATTTCAGATTCGCCTTTGTTATCAAGTACCTCTTTTGACACCTGTTCAGTGTCAGAAGTGAAAGGGGCGTACAAATTCATCTGGTCTTTTTGCTCACCTTTGCTGTTAGTATAAAACTCTTTCTGTAAAAGCATTCCGATAGGCTTATTTGCAAGCTCAGGCAACACCATTGATTGCTGCTTAGTAACTTGCCCTAAATCAAAATCATAGGCTTCTACTTCGCCAGGAATTGCATTCATTGACCTAACTTTTAGACAAGACATAAGCGCATGTATTTGACTCATTCCATGCAACTGTTCACCAGACGCATTTTGCGTGTAGATGGTTATATTTGCGTACTGGTTATCAACGCTTAGGAATTTAATCTCAATTAAATGCGTTCCATTAGCGTTAACCTGCTCTCTTGCCCATTCAATGACGCCTTTGTACGGGCCTGTTTCTTGAATTCGTCCGCCAGTATTGCCGGAGCCTTCACGTGCTAGCTTAGTATCTAGTGAATAATTCATGCTGCATTTTCCTTTTGTATTAAGTCGTAATATTCGACTATTTGTTGATCGACGTAATCTAAGTTGTTTTCAATTTGATTCTGCTCAAACATACCGATAGGCGACTTAACAGTGTCTTGGCCGTTGTTTTGAGTTGTGAAGAAATAGCCTTGATCGTTGCGCAGTGTTCGCAGAACGATAGTAAATAGCCCTTCAACAGTGATTTTTTCATCTAGCATCTTGCCTATAGTCTTGGCTTTCGTAGTACCCTGATCATCCGTTGATGTATGGCTTAAAAAATATACCCTTACGCGTTCTGGCAGGCTTTGAGCGTGACGCATAACATCCCAGGCATGAAACGCAATTTCTGTAAATTTATCAAAGCCTTTAATGTTATGGGCTCTCATGAATTCATTTGCCATTAAGTATTGGAAATCGTCAATCACAATAATTGAGCGGCCACCCGCAACAGCCTTGTCCATTGCCTGTTTTATATGATTCCAGTCATCGGTCGTATAAGGCTTCCAGTCGATTGACTTAAATGGCAATGGCTTTTTAATAACTTGAATTAACGCAACTTCGGCGGAATCCATATTGCGTAAACTGGTTGATTTTCCTGAGCCAGACTCACCTAAAACTAAAATTGGAATGCCCATCTTAAAATCCCTCAAATCTTTCTAAGCTACTTAATTTTTGCTCGTGCTCATATTGAGCAGCGTAGCCGTTTAAATATTCGTGATTATCAGAAGCAGGAGCTTTATTATTGGTGCAGTCAATCATGCCCTGCTGAAAAAGACTGTCTTTTACTTGCTCACCAAATATATTGATAAAGCTTTTATTTAATTGCGCTAAAATATCCATAAATCACCTAATTAAAAAAAGCGGCACTACATACATCGCCGTAAAAGTCTCGCTCTATTAAGCGGCCTGAATTTTGTTTAGTTCTTCCATGCGTTCTTGATGTCGACTTTCTTCAGCATCAATAAGTTCTTGATGACGCTGCGCTATTAGTGCGTCAATATCTGGCAGTTCGCCAAGCTCAATTAGAGAATCAGCAAGCTTTACTTTTTCTGCGCCTGAATCGCCATTAATACTGCCAACCTCAACGTTTTCAAAAAAATCGTAATTATTGGCCGTAATATCGCCTTTATTAAGACGCCCTATGCCCAACCAAATTGATAATTTAGTGCTCATTTTCATTGCTCCTACCAAAATGTGATTTACGTTCTTTTGACTTTCTGCCGATAAACATCATGGCAACCATTGTCAGTATCCAGATAATAATTAGCGTCATGCCGCCTTGCTCTGCGCTTCTAATGCTCTTAAGCCTTCCCAGTACGACAGTTCGCCTTTCAGGCTAGCAATACGCTCCTTGTCCTGCTGATATGCGCCGTGGTCTGCATACGGCAGCGCCTTTACTAAATACAGAATGCTGTTTTCAATCTGTCTGATTTTTTCATCAAGTGGCGTTTTGTTCATCCCGAATACTCCGTTTCTTCTTTGGTTCACTGTGTTAGTGGTAACCAAAGCATGCTTTAAGTTTGTTGGTATTAATTAAAGCATACTTTATTTTTAAAAGTAAAGCATTCTTTAAATAAATTCTATTTTTTATTTTTCTGCAAAATATTTGTAGTTTGGAGCGAATTCGGAGCGCTGTTGGTCCTGTTTGGATAAAATAAAGGTGTTATTACGAGGATTGATTTGTGAAGATACTCATATTATTGCTTTTTGCTGGTATGGCGCTTGCCGGTAAACCAGAAAACTATTACCAGAATAAATATTGTAAAGGCGCGATAGAATACGTATTGCATGACAGGACGCGCGTTGACTGCGTTACTAACACTCATGCAATAGAATATGATTTTTCTGAAAAATGGGCTGAGGCAATCGGGCAGTCATTGGGCTATGCGTTCGAGACAAACAAAAAAGCCGGAATCGTTTTGATTATCAAGAATAAAAAGGGGTTAAAACACTGGCATAAGCTCAACTCAATTGTTGATCATTACAAGCTGCCAATTGATTTGTGGAAGGTTGAGAATTAGGTGGCTTTGTGTTCTGCGACAGGGTTACAGGCTGTAAGGTTTTGGCAATAAAAAACCCGCACTTGGCGGGTTCTTCAAAATGAGTTATTTAAGCGGCCTTTTGTGGGCTCTTTTTTGCGTCGTTTTCAAGCTCCTTAGTGACTTTTTCCACCAAGCTATGAAGGTGGCGAATATCTTTAAGCATCATATTTACTAGGGCTAGTTCTTTCATTTCTTACCTCCATTTGCGCGTATTTCTAAAAATTCTTCAAGATGTGTACAACAATCTATTAGTAGCTTCTCGTCATAATCCACAATGCTTTGTGCTATTGATGCCAAAATTCCTACCAATTCTACAAAATTATTAACTATCTTGGTTCTCATTGCCTCTTCACCTAGATGTTCTTCTAGGTTAACAATGGTTTTTTTGCAGGCTTGAACGATCTCTTCAAACGATGGATCTCGCTTTGCAAGCTCTTTAATTTCATGCCTTGCTATAACATACAGAGTATCTTTAGCGAGCACGTCAATCTGTTCGTCTAATATATTTTCTGCTTTTGCTAGAGCAGATTCAGTATTACCAGCCATGGATTATCAGTCCTTGAAGTTCATATCGGCTGCGTATACTAAATAAAGATTGCATTAAACACAATAAGAGTCTTATTGATAGTAGACCTGTTTATCTAGTCTGTACAACCTATTTTTGTTTTAGTTGCGTTACACTTTATATCGTTTGCTAAGCAAAAACCTTGACTAAGATCACATGTATATACAGTACAAGTAGCGTTCCAAGCAGTAGGTCGCCGGTTTTTATGGGGATGTGTGTTTTTCCATGTCAATATCCTTATGCTATTTGACTAAATGTGTTTACTGAAATGGTGACATCTTGCTTTGCATTTAAAAGATACCGCCCTCTTTTGTCTTTCTGAATTCTTATAGATAAGCTTTGTCCATCCTTGATAACTCCAACCTCAATTAGTTGTCTCACTTGGCTACTAGGAAAAATTAAATAATCATTATAATAACGGCAGTCACTTTTTTCTCTAATGACAAAAATATAGAAAGTTTGGAATGAGTCTTTAGCCGTAAAGCTGCTTTTCTTTATTGAAAATGCAAAAGCTCCGTTTTCTGAAGGATTCGACGTTTTAACCTGAATGTGGAAATATTTATTATTTTTCCCGGCAATGACATCAATTCCGTCATCGACAGCCATCCCGGAGGCATTAAATCCATAAAAAAGCAGTTCGCTAATTACTGCGGCTTCTCCCGCCTTACCTGTATATTGACTTGAAACGCTTGGAGAAACTGTCGGCACGGGTTTAACGGCAGGTTTTCTTTTTAATTTATATATCCCTCTTTTGAATCCACCTTGTTTGTTTTTTAATTTAGAGAAACTTGATTTGGTTCCTTTTTTTCTAGCATCAGCAGCTAATATTGCAGAAACTTTTGCTGGAAGGGCGTCAGATTGAATATGTATATTTGGGAACCTATCGATAATCATTTGTGATATATCGTTAACATGAGCAGCTCCACTATGATCCGCCATTACCTCTTTTATTTGGTCAATAAGATTCATGCCATCTCCCTATATTATGGGGCTAGTTAGTTCTCTATTTTTTAGCGCCGCATACCGCTGAACATCACGCGTCCAACGATATGACAGTTACTGTCAAGTTCAATTATTTTGTCTGGCCAATCTGGGTTCAAAGGTTTTAGATACCAGGTGCCATTTGAATTGATTAACCGTTTAAATGTGACCTTGCCACCACCATTCTTAACCACAACATCGCTGTTGTGAGCAGGTTCGGACTTTGATCCGTCTACGAAAATAATCTCACCATCTCGATACCCGGACGACGTGCCGTCATCCATCGAATCGCCAGTTATGTTTAATGCAAACGTCGTCTTTTCTTTACAGTTTGGAGGGCACGGCAACCAGTCTTCGGCATAACCTACAGCATAATTATCTATGGGATCTTCCCAGTTTCCCGCTGTGACCCAGGAGATGAGAGGAACTTTATTTGTTTCTTTATATCCCTTGAAAGAAACATTGTCAGAATCAGCGTTATTGCATTTACCCGTGATTAGATAATCTGTAGATGTATTCCACTTTTTAGCTATTAGGGCAAGATATTCTGGTGAAATCTTCTTGGTCGCCCCCTTAAACCAGTCCCCCACTGCTTGAACAGTTATACCACAAGTATCGGCAAGCTCTCGCCTGACACGTCTAGGAGGAACTCCGGCACCCAAGAGTAGTTTTTCAATTCGGTCAATTATCGTTTCCATATAAATAAAGATACAAGATTACTTTAAAAGCATGCTTTACTTTTGAAAATAAAGTATGCTTTAATTACTGAATGTGGAAGAGGACGATCTTATGACCGTTGATCAAGTAATAAATTATTTCGGAACTAAAGCAGAGATTGCCAAACGGCTAAATATTTCTTACCAGGCCGTACAGCAATGGACAGAATCAGGAAAAGTTCCAAAAGGCAGACAGTTTGAGTTGCAAATATTAAGTGACGGTCAGCTGACCGTAGACAATAACGCAAAACAAAAAGCAGCATAACCGAAAACAAATAAAGCCCTCTTTTTGAGGGTTTTATTTTTCGTAAAAATGGTAGAGGAAAGTCAAGGAAAGTGGGGGAAGCAGAAAAATGCAAAACGCTAGCAAGCACCAGTTGACCTTGGATTTTGAGGCTGGCCTGTCTAAATGTTACGCCTCTGGCAGAGAGTTAATACAGGCGCTAGTTCACCAACAAAACAAACTTCAAAAAGCAATTGCAGCTGATATGGATTTAGCGCCATCACAGTTAACAAGAAAGTTAGCACAAAGCCCAAATGATTCCGCAAGATTTACGCTTGATGACGCAGAGACATGGATGAATGTCACTCAAGATTATCGACTTATTGAATATTACATTGACCGATATTTAGCTACGGCGAGCATCAGCAAAATCGAGCAATTAGAGGCTGAGATTATACGCTTAAAGCAAAATAAAAATGTTGCATAACTATAAACGAAACAAGGGTTTTCTGTGACGGAACAAGCTATAGAACAGGGCATTAAATCCTGCCTTAGAATCGCTTCAAATAAGACTATAGGTCGGCGCACTCGACGCCTGGCGTGTGTCTTATTGTCACGTATTCATGCCAAGAGAAGCCCTGACAGCATTAAACAGATGGAAGAGAGGGCGGGGTTAAGACATGGCGGGTGATTGGATAAAGATGCGCACAAGCTTACTAACAAACCCGAAGGTAAACGGCATTGCGCGTGAGCTTGAAAATTCGATTGAAGTTGGTAGTGCGTTATCAACAGGGTTCGTTGGCGTTATGTCACAAATCGTTACGCGTAGCGTTATGCGTCACGTAACGGTGTCGTCACTCCTCGTTATATGGGGTGCTGCAAACGAACACACAAAGAACGGCATTTTTGAAAATGCCGACCTTGACGACATTGATGACATGGTCAGCATTCCCGGTTTTGCAGCAGCAATGAAGTCGATGGGTTGGCTTGAATATGACAGTGAAAATTCTCGCGTAATTCTTCCTAACTTCAGTGAATACAATACTTCCGGGGCATCTCGTAGCGCAATATCAAAGACAGCAGCACAGCGTCAGAAAGAATATAGGGAGCGAAAAAAACAAGAACGTTACGTAACAAGTGACGTAACGCGTGACATAACGCGTGACGTAACGCGTGACGTAACGAGTAACCGCAGAGAAGAGAAGAGAAGAGAAGAGATAAAAGAAAATAATAAAAGAAAAAAACACCCCCTCCCAAAAGATTTTCAAATTACAAAAAAAATGGTTACGTGGTTTGAAAAACAAAACTTTCAAATTGAAATTAACTCTGCAACTGAAAAATGGGCTGATGCAATGCGGTCTAATGAATCCAAATATCAATACACCAACTGGGAAGCAACATGGCGTGGTGGAATGCGAAAAGCGCAAGAATGGTTTGTTGATAAAAACCCAAATCCAACTGTCCAGCATTCACGGCGAATGATGCCAAAACCGGGAGAGCCTATCCAATGAATTCATTAGCATCTGAGCAAGCAGCGCTTTACGTTCTGCTAACCGATGGTTCGAGATTATCAGAATGTAATTTGGACAGTAGTGATTTTTCGACTCAGTCACACAAAATTATTTACGAAGCTATCCAAGCGGTTGCGGCTAACGGAAAAGCAATTGACATCATCACCGTAAGCGAAGATATCGAGCAAAAATATCGAACGGTTGATATGAATTATTTTGGTCAGCTAATCGAAAAAGGGGTTGGGACTGGCAGGTATCTTTCGGAATACTGCGCAAGCATCAAAGAAGCCGCCCGGAAACGCAAGGGCGTCGATATTGCTAACACGCTTCAGCAAAGCCTACAAAGCGGCTCTGACTCAGATCCAATAGCGTTGGCGATTAAAGAATTAATCGCAATCGACAAGTCGCAAAAAAACCATAACCACACTTTAAAACAATGTCTTGAATCCGGTTTAACGCTTGTTCAAGAAGCCCACGAAAAAGACGGTGGTTTAGTTGGGATTACAACAGGAATCAAAGATCTTGATGAATCAACCGGTGGATTTCACGACACCGATCTGGCTGTTATCGGCGCACGTCCGGCAATGGGCAAAACCAGTTTATTATTTTCGATGGCTCATGCTGCAAACATGCCGTGCGGCATTATCTCAGCAGAGCAAGGCATGGCTCAGGCAGGCTTGAGAATGCTGTCAATACACGGCTCAATCGATTCGCAAAAGCTACGTACAGCCAATTTAAGCGATCACGATTGGTCGATGGTATCAGGCTCAACACTGGCGCTAAAAGATCGTCAAGCCTGGTTGAATGACGAAGCAAGTATTTCGATTACCGGACTAATTAGACAAGCGCGTGAATGGAAGTTTAACCATGATATCAAAATACTTTACGTTGATTATATTCAAAAAATCAAAGGCTCAAATCCAAGCAAATCAAAAACGGAACAAGTAACCGAAGTCACGCAGTCGCTAAAGAATCTTGCCAGAGAACTTAACATTCCGGTCGTTGCGCTGGCACAGGTTAAACGCGATGTAGAATCACGCAGCGACAGACGACCAAAAGCGGGCGATATGTCAGACGCGTCAGAGATTGAAAAAGAGGCTGATGTAATTATAACGCTGTATCGCGACGAAGTTTACGACGAGCATACGCAAGATTATGGAATTGCAGAACTTGATATATGCAAAAACCGTCATGGCCCTACCGGCCTTATTAAAACGCTATTCATTGGTAAGTATTTTCAGTTCAAGGATTTTCAAAACGTATCAAATATTTACGAAAGTAAAACAGCATGAGACCAAAAAAAGAAAAAAACAGACTTCCATCAAATAACAGTTTCTTCAATTCATGGAGACAGATCTACAGCGCTGTATTAGAAGGCAATGATTTTAATCTTGATGTTGCGATTAACGATCATAAAAAAATATGCAAATTTGAGAGCGCAAATAGCGCAGAAGAACGAGCGCGAACAATTCTTGCAAATGCAAATCGATACGGTGGTGTTAGGTATTTGCTGGATAGAATAGACCAGTATCAATCGAATATGTGCAATTAAAATGGATTTCACAATCTCAACTCAAGGCTCTGTAACGCCCGTTATCAAGCAAATCGATCAATTGGTTAGAAAGGGTCTAAGTCGTGGAAATGTGATTATCACACTAGGCCGCGAATCAAAAAGCCGAGAGCAAGAAAAAAAATATCATGCGCTTATTGGCGATATCGCAAAAACGGTGAATATCGGCGTTACGTACAGCGTAGAAGCTTGGAAAGCGTTATTAGTGGATGAGTTCGAGCAAGAGCTAAAACGCGGCGGAGAGAAGCTCAGTAAGCCGGGCAAGGTAACGATCAGTCTTGATCAAGAGCGTGCAGTCACGATCCGGCCATCCACGACAAATTTTAAAAAGCATGAAGGCAGCAAGTTTATTGAATTTTTATATTTCTGGGGCTCGCAACACGGCGCAGTTTTTAGCGAAAAAACGATTGAGTACGTTAATGAAAACAGGGCGGCAGAATGATCATTCCAAAAATTCACACTGAGAAAACAGCAGTAAAGTATGACGGCAAAACAGGCTGTTATACCGCAATTACGTACACAGGCGAATGCCCGTGTCTTGGTTATAACGAGATCACAAAGTGTCGCAAAACCGTGTTTAAGTGGCTAGGAATGCGAATTGTGTTTGGCGCATATAGTATTGATGATTGGCTGCAAACTGAGGTGATAGAATGAAATCGAATGCGCTGCGCAAAGCGGCAAAAGGACAGGAATGTACGTTCCATATTGCCGGTATATGCAGCTGCGATAACGAGACAACGGTTTTATGTCACGTTCAGGTTGATGGCGGAATTATGGGCGGTAAACCAAGCGATTTAGGCAGTACCGCGTTTGGCTGCTCAAACTGCCATGATGCGATAGACGGGCGTGTTTATTCTTACGAGTATGATGACCACCGATGGTTTTATAACTGCCGCGCAATCGTACGAACGCTGAATAAATTGTTTGATATGGGCGTCATTACGGTCTCAGGAATTAAATGAGCTATTTAGAAGAGTCATTAAAAATACAAATGATGGCGCTTAAATTACCTGACCCTATCCAGGAATACCGATTCGCCGCGATTGAAACGGGTGGCACCGGTAAAGGCTCACGAAAGCGAATTAAAGAAGCTGGACTTAGAGACTGGCGTTTTGACTTTGCATGGCCCGATATTAAATTGGCCGTTGAGGTCGAAGGCGGTGCGTATATAAACGGGAGCCATAATCGCGGCGCAGGCTTTGAAGGCGATCTTGAAAAATACGATAGGGCAATGCGTCTTGGTTGGAATATTTATCGATGCGGAGCAAAGCTGGTTAAAAATGGAGAGGCATTAAAAACAATAGAACGGTTAATAAACTCAACACGATAATCACAATTACAGAGAGTTAAATAATGACCCGAGCTGAAAATGAACTGTTTGATTTAATCATGTCAAGATGGGTGAGCTATTATGAAGCAATACGTTTTCAGGAAGAGATAGCGAAAACGGGTGAGTCAATCTTTGGCAAGATTTTTGATTTTCAGGGCGATTTGCCATCACCTGGGTTATTTAAACCGGAAACAATTTGCGCAAGAGTTGATAAACAGCGTCGAGTTAGAATATCGCATGAAGAACGCCAGGCGGCGGATATTTTAAATAGAGTACCAATAAGATTTAGCGCTTATATAAAATTCGATGCGCTTTACAACAATCAATTTTGCCAGTCAGTTCTTGCAGCCGAATGTCAATTAACTCTCGATCAGTACAAAAAGCGCAAATATAAAGCAAAAAAGTTTGTTGTTTATTTTGCAAATTTAGCATCTGTGAAAGCGCCAAAAAACTACATATTATGTAGTGTTGACAAAACGGCACTAAATATGCCATGATTTTTCTAGTTTGAGATTCTGCGCTCAAAACAAATTCAAACCCTGATTTCTAACGAAGTCGGGGTTTTTTATTGCCCAAACGAAAGACGTCAGTCCTATGTTTTCACTTTCAACACGCTCATTAAGAGTACTCGACCCGGTGCACCCTGATCTGGCGCAAGTTGCACGCAGAGCAATTATTGAAACAACGGTTGATTTCGGCGTATCGAGCGGATTGCGAACAATTGAAGAACAAGACGAGCTACTACGTCAGCATAAGGCAGAGATTCGTAATAGTTTGCATCTAGTGCAATCAGACGGATATGCACACGCAATTGATATATTTGCGTATATAAACAATAAAGCGACATGGGAAAACCGATTTTACGGGCCGATTGTGCAGGCATTCATTGTTGCCGGTACGGCGCTTGGTGTCCAACTCGAATTCGGGCATTTGTGGAAATCGTTCCGGGGGAAAAACTCGCCAGACTCAGTTCATATTCAATTAAATCAAAAATATTATGGCGGCAAATAATGACTGAGCAAATTATCAAACATCGACTTAAATCAAAAACATATTTGTTTGGCATATTGATTATGGCACTTGGATTTGCTCAACAAAATATTTCAATGCTTGGTACTTTCTTGGGCGAGTATCAAGGCACAATTAACTTTGTTATTGGATTAACCGTTCTCATTCTTCGAGAGCTGACCAAAACGCCGCTAGGCGACAAGTCAGATGCTGACAAAATTTAAACTTTACGGAGCAGCACTTTTAGCCTTTCTGCTAGCGCTATTTTCTGCAAAGTACTATCAAAGCAAAGCGCGTAAATATCAGAATATCGTCGTGAAAGCAAAGGCAGAAGCGGCAAACCTGAAAGCACAGCGAAACGCAGCGGTGAAACACCAAAAGCAATATCAACGGGAAATAGATGATGCGCTTAAAGATGATTCGTATCTCGATTATTTCGATGATGCTTAGTGCGTGTGCGTCTGAATTAATAGTGGTTCCCGTTGAAATTCCGCCCGCAATGTATTCTGGCACGGTTAAGCGATCTGAAATTGTCCAGTGTCCAATACCTGTTCAAAAAAGTGTTTATCGGCATTTGTTAAGACGAGATCAATACATACAAACGCTAATCGATGTTATTAGCGCGCACAATGGAGGCTCTGACGAGTGACCCCTGAAGATCCATTTCACAGCGGTTGGATTGCATCGTTAATCCTCGGCATCGGTTTAATTTTTACGCGTAGATCAGCTGCAAAATATGACAAGTTGCATGAGCGGGTCACCGAGCTTGAAAAAGAGTCTGCAACGCATGGCGATGTCGATAAACGAGACATGCGCCTGGAAAGAAAAATGGATAGTCAATTCCGCGATATTACAACGCGACTAGATAAAATTTTCGAGAGAATATCTAAATGAAAAGTAGATTTATGGCAGGATTATTCGCGTTTTTATTTGCGATTTCTGCGTTTGCTGAAGTATCGGGCGTTAGTAAGACTTGGGAAAACAGCGAGCTTACATTATGTGCTGACGGGAAACTGCATACAGCTTGTGCGCCAGGGGGCGAATATAGTCCGCCATCGCAATTTGCAAATTCGTTAATTTTGGATTCGTTCGAATACGGATCTATTCCTGCTGTGTTTACCGAAGGCGGGGGCACATTACGCTATTTGTGGGAGCATGATGACGACGACAGCGCCGGGAACTTGCGGGAGGGAACGCTATCGCTTAATACAACAGAGTCGTTATTTGGAAGCCAAAGTTTACAGGATGATGTAACTAGCGGTGGCGCAGCAGGCAGCATGTTCATCAATTTCTATAACAACAAAGGCGCTGTATCAAACGACTGGAATTATCTTCGTGAACACGTTAACTACACGACATTAAAAACATATAACAGGATGCGTTACTGGGTAAAAGTCCCGCCGACAATTGTTAAAAAATCACCGATAGGTAGTGCAAACTGGCACACAGGAATATATTTAAGAAATACATCAACGACACGTACAAACAATGAATCTGATAATTGGCATTTTTACCATTATGCAAATTTAGAGTATACGGGTAATTGGCAGCAGATCATTATCGATCCGCATCCAGATCACCAGCGCGGTGAAAGTGGGGCGCAGGAGCAGGGAATACAAGACGAAACAACACTTGAAACGGGTTACGATTATTTTGACTTGGCAACATATTTTTATGTTACGAATAAAGAAGGGCTTTCATTATATCCTGGAACATTTTTACTTGACGGGTTCGAAATCTACGAAGAAACGGCAGACGAAGACATCAACCATATTTATTCGCTAACCGGAGTTAGATCCAATATTACTGGAGAGGTCATTGTTAGCTGGCGACGATTAAAGCCTGAAAATGATAAAACGTTTGACGTCAAATATGCATTTGACTCATTTTATGGAAATGGCGGATGGACTTACGGTTTTAATGCTCCAGCAGGGCAGAATATTGATCCACAAAATTTAGATGGATATAACGGCGTTGAGTATCGAACAAATGCAATAGATATTACCGGGCAGGATGCGATTTACATTGCAATCAAGCATCAAGATGAAGCGGTAAGGTTTAGAGAAATTCGTATTCCACTGACAAGTGCTGGTTATCCCGGCATTGGAGGTGGCTAATGGCCGCAATAGCACGATGGTTAATTGACAATGCGTCATCTGGCGTTATGTCTGGGGTTATTGTTGACGACACTGGTAACGGCAATAACCTGACGATTGATAATGCGAATTCAGATGGTAGCTGGACGTCTGTCGCGGCAGGCAATGGCCTAACCGCAAATGCAGCAGGCAAAACGTCAGGTTCAATGATTGCAGAATTAGCGGACATTGTTGCAAACGGAAACATCGGTTCGGCACTAAACAATGCAACGCAGGCAAGTATCATTTTAGTCGCCGATTTAGATAACACGGCTCCGAATGAAGATCATGTTTTTCATCTGGGAACATACTCTGGAAACGGCGATTTAAATGTTCAAATGGCGGCAAAATTCCAGGTTCGCTGGAATAATGAAGCTGGCGGCGGCTATGTACGAGCAAACAATTATCCATCTGGATTGAGTGTAATCCATATTATTATTGATACAGCGCAAGCGGTGGCGGCAGATCGAATCAAAATTTATTACAATAATGCGCTTCAAGGCCAGTCAGTAAATACAATTACTCAAAACGATTCGTTAACAGCAGTCAATGACACTGGCCGATATGTTTCACTGTTTAACCGCCCAACACAAAACCGAAATGCGCGCGGCTCATTATATTTTGCAGAGTTACACGATGCAGCGCTTACAGCTCAAGAAATCAGCGATAGTTATACCGCGCTTATTGCTAATAATGACGCAAATTGGGTAGCACCGCCCGACACAATAGCTCCTGTTTTTACAGTTGCGCCTATAGCGAGTAATCCTACTCAGGTTGGGCACGATATTTCAACAACGCTTGATGAGGACGGAACGATTTATGCGGTACGCTTAGCAAGCGGATCGGCAGCACCAAGCTCGGCACAGGTCAAAGCTGGACAGGATTCTACTGGTTCACCGGCGTTTGAGGCACAAAATGTAGCTGCAACAGCAAGTGTACAGGCGTCAATGACATTTAACGGTGCATCAGCATCTACTTCGTATGATTATTATGTTGTTGCAGAAGATGACGAAGCCACGCCAAATATTCAAGTTAGCCCGGCGCTTGTTAGTGCAACAACAGCCGCGCCAGCATTTATAATCGATAGTATTAGTGCTGGCCCATATTACGCTGGTGACTCAATTACGCTTAATGTAAGCAATGCGAATGCGACCGGCAAAACCGCATCGATTCAGGCAGGCGCTTTAATTGTAACCGCGCAAGACGTAAACACGATTACGATTACGGTACCTGATCCGAAAATATTCGGTACAAAAACAACCAGATATAATACTGATATCGTTATTACTGTCGATGATGCAGGAACTCAGGACGCAATCACATTCCAAATATCGCCTAATATTGGGCATGATTATGTTGAAACAGTCGCGTTAACCGGTATTAATGACGCAATAAGCGCTCCCGGTCTTGATGCGACTGACAATGCCTATGGTTATTTTGAGACGGGAACAGGGACAAGCGATCTCGCAAATGGAGCAATACAATCAGATGCAGGCGCGATATATCGCGTATGGTATCAGGACGAAACGGACGGCATTTGGGGTGACTATGCAGATCATACGCTTTACGGCCCAGCGCCCGCTAATCTTGTTAGTATTGATGTCGTTACGACTTCAAAAACAAGTGCGATTGTCGAGTTTAGCTATTCCGGCGTTGACGTAACAAGCTACGAGTATAATATTGGCGCAGGCTGGCTAGTGGCAACATCCCCTCTGACAATCAACGGTTTAACCGCAGCAACACTTTATAACCTTGATATCAGGCCTATGCTCAATGGCTCTGATGGAACTGTTACAAGCACGTCATTCACAACGGACGCGGCAGTTGATGCAACACCAAGCTCCTTTTCCCTTGCCGCGCAAACAGGCGTTCCCCGATCCGTCTATGTGACATCAAACACGATTACCGTTCAGGGCGTTGATGCAGGTTTGGACATCCCTGTTTCGGTAAGCGGTGGCGAGTACTCTGTGTCAACGGACAACGGCGCAACGTGGGGCGTATGGACGACAACGGCTACAAATGTTCGACTTAATTATCAGATTCGCGTTAGGCATTTAACCGCCGCAACCTATTTAACCGGCACCACAACTACGCTCGATATTGGCGGTGTAATTGGGTCGTTTACGTCAACAACACTTGCTGACACAGTTGCGCCGATAATATCGCTGGTTGGTGGCAATCAGACAATCGTTCAAGGTGATACGTGGACTGAGCCGGGATATAGCGCAGTAGACAATAATGACGGTGATATAACAGCAGATGTAGTTGTCGTAAACAATATTGATTCAAATATTATTGGCACTTACACAGCTACGTATGATGTTACCGATGCGGCTGGAAATGTTGCGATTCAGGCAGTTAGAACTATATATGTTGTTGTTGCTACTTCTAATCCTATCGATCAAATTCAATATATGCCAGCAGAGCTGTCAACTAATAGACAAAATATTGTTATTTATCAAGGGCGAGGAAACAGGTTTAGCATAGCAATTGCGCATAAAGGGATTCCTATCGATTTAACAGCATTTATTCGGTTTGAGTTAATCGGGTTAAGCGCCACTCCTATTGATAGCAATACGTATTCTAATGCATTTGATTGGGATAATGGTAACGGTGAAATAGTATTTGATATCGGGGCGCTTATTACGGTTCAGGGTATTACAAATACAACACTAATAGGATATAGCACGGCAGATCCTGAAGGAATTGTGTTATGGCATGAAGATATGCAAAACAGTTCATTATCTGTAAATGTAATTAATGCCTAAAAGTCCAAAGCGACCTTGCCGACAATGTAAAACATTGCATCGCAATAAGACTGGATATTGTGATGATCACCAGCAATCAAATATAAGCTGGAGCAAATGGCAATCAAAACGTGGTAACAGGCATCAGCGTGGTTATGGCAATATGTGGGATAAATTACGCAAACAAATATTAGAAAGAGACAAGGCATTGTGTCAAATCTGTATAAAAGTTGGACACCTCATAGAAGCCACTCAAGTTGATCACATTAAGCCTAAATCGAAGGGCGGCACAGATGATAATGCAAACTTGCAAAGTCTTTGTAATCGTTGTCATCTTCGCAAGACAGCTGCGGAATGAACAGGGTGGGGGCGGGTCAAAAGTTCAAAGCCTTTGCGCACAGTACCGTCCATCCCATAAGTTTTTCACATTGACAGAATATAAAATTAAAACTGGACGATTTATATGCCAGGCATAAAAGGTAGATCTGGCACAAAGCCGAAACCAAATAGCCAGAAGCAGCTTTCAAGATCAAGAAATGAAAATAAGACTCCTATCGAATTTGACACTATTGAAAATGTTGAACCACCAAGCTGGCTTCCAGATCTTGCAAAACAAATGTGGCAAACAGTCTGTCCACATCTTTGCAAAAAGAAAGTTTTAGCGGTTACTGATTTACATAATCTTGAATCATTTTGTATTGCGTATTCAACATGGCGCGAAGCTGTTCAGCAAGTTCTGGTTAATGGGATCGTAGTTGAAGGCGCAACGGGCGGGCCGATTAAAAATCCAGCTTGCACAGTTGTAAACGAAACAATGCGTCAAATTGCATTGTTCGGCGGAAATCTTGGTTTAGACCCGGCGTCCAGAGGGCGATTAATCGGGCAATCTGCCAAAAGCTCAAATCAATTCAGTGATTTTTAGTGTCTTATCAAAACGTAAATGCTGCGAATAAATATGCACGAGACGTTATTGCGCGGAAAGTTTTAGCTTGTCGTTACGTGCGTCTTGCGTGTCAACGCCATATCGATGATTTAAAGAATGAGAAAAAGCGCAATTTCAAATACAAATTTGATCGAGACATAGCAGAGCGCGCCTGCACATTTATTCAACTATTGCCACATACAAAAGGCGAATGGCTTTATAAAAGAATGTTAATCACGCTTGAGCCATGGCAGTTGTTTATCATCTGCAATGTTTTTGGCTGGCTGAAAAAGAAAAACGGTCTTAGGCGGTTTCGCGAAGTGTATACCGAAATCGCAAGAAAAAACGGCAAATCTGCAATTTCCGCTGGTGTTGGTTTGTATATGTTTGTAGCCGATAGCGAAAGCGGTGCGGAAGTTTACAGCGGCGCAACTACGGAAAAACAAGCTTGGGAAGTTTTTAGACCTAGTCGTTTGATGTGCAAAAAGCGTCCTGATATGTGCGAGCATTTCGGGATCGAAATTAACGCAAAAAATCTGGTCAGACTTGAAGATTATTCACGATATGAGCCGCTTATCGGTGACCCAGGCGATGGTGCGAGTCCATCATGCGCGTTAATAGATGAGTATCACGAGCATCCTGACAATCGCTTGGTTGATACAATGCTTTCAGGTATGGGAGCACGACTTCAAGCACTAATTTGGTATATCACAACAGCCGGTGCAGATATTGAAGGGCCGTGTTATGACAAGCGTCGCGCGGTTATTGAGATGCTGGAATGCACAACGCCAGATGATGAGTTGTTCGGCGTTATTTATACGCTCGATCCAGAGGACGACTGGACAGATCCGAAAGCATTAGTCAAAGCAAATCCGAATATTGGTATTTCAGTTTATCGAGATTACCTTATCTCACAGCAAAATAGAGCGATCAAAAACGCTCGACTTGCCAACACGTTCAAAACGAAACATTGCAACATCTGGGTGACGAGCAAGAGCGCCTTTTTCAACATGGAAGAATGGAAAGCTTGCGAAGACGACAGCTTAACGCTCGAAATGTTCGAAGGCCATGATTGTGTGCTGGGCTTTGATCTCGCAAGAAAGAAAGATCTCACCTGTATGTCACGATTGTTCACGCGTGAAATAAACGGCAAGCGACACTATTACAGTGTCGCACCTCGTTTTTGGGTGCCTGAAGATACGGTAATGGATAATGATAATCGCAAAATGGCTGAGCGATTTCAAAAGTGGGTGAATACAGAGAATATGCTGACGTGCTACGGGGCTGAGATTGACTATCGCGACATACTTGATGAGGCCATTCAGTCTAATCAAAACCATAGCGTTACTGCGTGTCCGCTTGATCCGCATGGCGCAACCAATCTCAGCCATCAGCTTGACGACGAAGGGCTTGAGCCCATTGTTATTACTCAGAACTACACAAACCTAAGTGACCCAATGAAGGAACTTGAAGCGGCAATTGGTTCAGGGCGATTTCATCATGACGGAAACCCGGTCATGACGTGGTGTATAAGCAATGTAGTTGGTAAGAATATTTTAGGAAATGATGATGTTGTACGTCCTGTAAAAGAAGGACTGGACAACAAAATAGACGGTGCGGTTGCGCTCATTATGTCAATTGGGCAGGCAATGCTAAACGATGACAGCTATGTTGATCAGGGTTTTATCGATGTTTAGAAGCAAAAAAAGAGAGGCAATGCTAGAAGCTCAGCTTGAAGACAAGCAGCGCGAGCTGGAATCGATCAATAATATAATCACGACAAGTGAAAGCCTTTCTGATTTGTTCGGCGTAGAAACCAACTCAGCTGGTGTGGCTATTAACGAAACAAGCGCAATGAAAACAACCGCCGTGTTTGCTTGCGTTCAACTTATCTCAGGCGCAATAGGATCACTGCCAGTCAATGTTTTTACACTGACTGACAACGGCAGAGAAGAAAACAACAGTCATCCCGTTTATAAGCTTTTGCATTCAGAACCAAACCCGATGGTTTCAGCAATTACATATTGGGAGACTGTTGTTTCTCAAATGCTTTTGTCTGGTAATAGTTATTCGATTATTGGTAGGCGTGGCGCAACACCTAACGCGTTAACGCTATTAAACCCAAAACAAGTTTACCCGTTTAAAAAAGACGGACGACTTTTGTATGATGTTTTGTTTGATGAAGGGCGGCGCGTTGTATTCGACCAAGACGACATATTGCATATTCCTGGTATCGGGTGGGACGGACTTAAAGGCTTTAGTGTTATCTCGTATGCTGCGCAGACCATCGGCATCACTATTGCAGCAGAAGAACATAGCGGAAAGTTTTTCTCTAACGGTGCGGTACCTGGAGGAATAATCAAGTTCGATAAGAAAATGAACAGAGAGCAAATCGAACTGATTCTGGAATATTGGAACAAAAAACACGCGGGCTCTGGGAATTCTCATACTCCGGGCGTTTTAACGGAAGGCGGAGATTTTCAAGAAATCTCAATGAATGCAGTTGACTCGCAGTTGATTGAATCACGACGCTTTCAAATTGCAGACATAGCGCGAGTGTTCCAGGTTCCACCACACATGATAGGTGAAACAGAAAAAAGCACATCATGGGGAACCGGAATTGAGCAGCAAGGCATAGGATTTGTCACTTATAATCTGCGTCGATATTTAAAACGGATAGAGCAAGAAATCAATCGAAAGCTTTTTAGAAATGATGGAAGTTTTGCAAAATTCAATGTTGCCGCTTTACTTCGAGGTGACACAAAAGCGCGTCACGAATCGTACCAGATTGCACTTGGAGGAAATCAACAGCCGGGCTGGATGACGATAAACGAAGTTAGAAAACTTGAAAACCTAACACCGGATCCAGAAGGGAATACGCTTTATAAGCCGATAACCGGCGACGCCGAAAGCGAAGATTCACCATCATTTCCAGATTCATTAACGATTAATGAAAAACGCGCTTTAGATGGCAACGAACCAATCGAAGGCGGTGACGCGATTTACATGCCGTCCAGTCAAATACCCGCAATTGAAATCGAGGAAGGCGAGTAATGGCGTTTGGCGAGCTTAGCATTGCAAAGCAAATCGCATTAAACGCGCCGAAATACAAAAAGATTGTTGAGCCTTTTGGTGATTACGGAACAATCGCGCTGTACCCAGGCAAGAAAAAACCAAAAGAGCATATCGTCAATATTGAAGATGAGACTATTTTTGCTGTTATGTCGTTGATGCAATCAATGACAAGCACAGACAAGAAACGCTTAAAACAATACGACTGGATCGCCTCGCCAGAAACATTTGAAGCAGTGCTGGCAATTAATGCGACAGAGGGTACGGATCTATTTTACCGATTCTTTTATTTGAAAAAATTCGGCGTTAGGTCAAAAGACCCAGAACAGCCGCCAACATTCGATTATTTAAAAATCGGGCATGATATGAAATCCATGCTTTACACGTTGCCGGTTGCGCGAATTGGCTTGAAAAATGTCACGCTAACGAATGAAGAACCAATTTCAGTTGTAAACGGTGTCAGTGGGCCTGACACGTTCGTTATTCTAACGCCAAAAAAACCAGAGCATGCAGAGGCGATTGAGTCAAAGCTGGCATCTATGAGCGCTCAGTTTTTCTATGCGAAAAAAAGCATGAGTAATGATGATTTGTTTTTATCGGTTGATCAAAACAGTAATGACAAAATGATTGTTTCAACATTCGCCGCCTCATCTATCATGATGGCACAGATGGAAATACGCACAAATTATGAAAGCGGGCTAGCGCCTCTTTTACCGATTGACGAGCTTGAGAAAAATGGTGGACTAAATGCGAAATAGATTATTTCAGCTACTAATTGACAACAAAGATAAGCCCAAAAAGTTTGAAATCGAAGCGATGGGCAATGAATCTGCAACAATTTATCTTTACGATGCAATCGATCCTTATTTCGGGGTCGGTGCAAAAGAATTTAATAAAGAGCTTGCTGCGTTAAATGTTGGCGAGATTAATTTACGCATTAACTCGCCAGGCGGTGATGTATTTGATGGTCGCGCTATTCAGTCTGCTTTAATAGAGCATCCGGCAAATGTCATTGTTCATATTGACGGTTTAGCGGCGAGCGCTGCAACAACAGTTGCGCTGGCTGGCAATGAACGACAGATATCCCCCGGCGCGTTTTTTATGATTCACAAGGGTTGGACTCTGAATATCGGAAACGCTGACGAATTTATGAAAACGGCTAGTCTGCTAAACAAAGTTGATGCAGCCATCGCTATGGATTACGCAAACATTGCTAACATGTCTAACGATGAAGCACTCAGGTTAATGTCTGATGAAACATGGTATTCAGCAGACGAAGCGTTAGCGACTGGTTTTGTTGACAAGATAAAAGACGGCACCAGTGCCAAAAATAATTTCGATTTAAGTGCATATAAAAATGCACCTAAACAGAAAGCGACAAACCAATACGATCAACACAGAGCGCGAATGCTTGCGAGATTGTCGTTAGCGGAGAAAATGCCCGCATAAACACATACTAATCAGAGACGAACCGGCCTAGCGCCGGTTTTTTTATGTCTGAAAAAAGTTAGACCGTGACGGGTTCCCGTAACGATCAACACCACACCGGCCTTGAGCCGGTTTTTTTATGCCCAAAAAAAGGTAAATGATATGAAATCTATTCAAGAACTACGGGAACAGCGACAGTTAGCCGCAATTGAAGCCCGGAAAATGATCGACACGGTAAAGGGTGACGACTGGAAGCAAGAAAACACAGATCAATATGACAAAATTATGTCTGACATCGACAATATTGACGCCCAAATCGACCGTATTGAAAAAGTACTGTCTGTTGAAGCGAAAGTCGAAGATCGCGGCGCAAAACTTGCCGATCAGTCTGATTTATCTGTTGACGAAGCGACGAGCAAAGTTGCACAAGAAAAGGAAATTTTCAATTCATTTTTACGGGGTGGTGTGAACGCGTTAACGTCTGATCAGCGTCTATTCATGGAAAACAAAACGCGATCAATTCAGGGCGCAATGTCTACCGGCGTTCCAGGTGAGGGCGGATATCTCGCACCAACAGATTTTCAGGCAACTTTGTTTGAAGAAATGCTGAAATATGGCGGGATGCTTTCAGTTGCAACCATTATCAATACGGAAAACGGAAATACAATGGAATGGCCGACCGTTGACGAAACCTCACAAGAGGGCGAGATTGTTGGTGAAAATGCGACAGTTAGCAATCAGGATATTACGTTCGGAATTACGAATCTTGACGTGTTCAAATTTAGCTCAAAAGATATTGCCGTTCCATTTGAGTTGCTGCAAGACAGTCAAATTGATCTTGAAAGCTACATTATTCGCGCACTCGCTGAGCGTATTGCACGTATTCAAAACCGAATGTATACAACGGGAACTGGATCGGCACAACCGCAAGGTGTCGTTGTTGCGTCAGCCGTAGGGACAACTGGCATCGTCGGTCAAACGACTACTATCACAGTAGATGACCTAATCGATCTTGAACATTCTATCGATCCGGCATATCGAGAAGCTGGAAGTGCTCGATATATGTTCCACGATCAAACGCTAAAAGCGCTTAAAAAGTTAAAAGATGGGCAGGGCCGTCCACTTTGGGTGCCGGGCGTTGCAGTTAGTGAGCCTAATACGATCAATGGCTATGCTTACACGATTAACCAGCAAATGCCCCAAATGGCGGCAGATGCAAAATCCGTTTTGTTCGGCGACTTTTCAAAGTATCTCATTCGAAACGTTATGCAAACTCAGTTATTCAGAATGACCGATTCAGCATTTACTCGAAATGGTCAAGTTGGATTTTTGGCGTTTGCCCGCTCTGGCGGCCGTTTCATTGCGTCTAGTAATAGCTCAATGAAGCATTACGCTAACTCAGCAACCTAATCGTAAGCTAAAAAAGAATGGGGGTTTCGGCTCCCATTTTATTCATTTTCGAGGAAATCCAATGAAAATCAAAATGCTAATAAGTATGGCTGGTGGTCTTGAAAACCTGAAACCAGGCGACGAGATAGAAAGGCCTGTTAACGTTTGTGAAGCGTGGGCGGCTCGCGGTTATGCCGAAATCATAAAAGAGCCAGCAAAAAAGGCAAAAAAGGCGAAATAATGAGCCAATATACTCAAAATACGCCAATCGCCGAGATTGTAGAGCCTGTAGCGCTTAATGAGATTAAAGCGCATCTTCGCATAGAAGATAATGAAGACGCTGTATATTTGTTAGGGATAATCAAAGCATCGCGAGAAGTTGCTGAAAATTACACAGAATGCGCCATTGTTGACCGCTCTTTTACGCTAAATATGAGTAATTTTAAGAATGAAATAGAAATTCGACGTAATCCTATCGATATTTCGACGATTTCAATCGCGTATACAGATGACGACGGGGCGGATCAGGTTGTTACAAATTTTATGGTTGATTCGAATCGTTATATAACAAAAATAAAACCTGATTATGGCGAATTATGGCCAGCCATAAAAACCGGACGCGATAAGGTAAGGATTACATTTACAGCGGGATACAAAGCGGCATTCGGTGAAATTCCGAGCGACATAAAACACGCAATTATGATGATTGCGGGGACGATGTACGATCAGCGCGAAAATCATATTGTAGGCGTTACAGTCGGTAATATTCCTATGTCAGCAGAGTTTTTATTGTCTCCATATTTACAGGCGCACTCATGAGAGCTGGCAGGTTAAGCAGTCGGATTGAATTCTTGCGCAGAACCGATGCTAAAGATGAATACGGACAAAAAACGAATGTACTTGATGTCATTCTTTCGCGAAAAGCTGATGTCTCAAAGCCTGACACTTTAGAGCGCAATATTGAAACCGGTAACTATAGTGTTTTAGTCCATACGTTTAGAGTCAGATTTGACAAAAAAACAGGCGCTATTCGTTATGCAGACAAAATAAGATTTAACGGCCTCGATTTTGAAATAACGAGTATCGAAAATGTTAGAAACCTAAATCGAGAGCTTCTATTCACGGGCGCGCACAATGACCGCAACGTTTAAACTCGACGGATTAAAAGATCTAAATAAAAAGCTTAAAAAACTAGCACCAAAAGTCGCAAAAAAGGTCTCAAGGGATGCTCTGCGCGCTGGTGCCGTCGTTGTCAGAAAAGAAATGCGCTCTAACGCTCCAAGAGATAGCGGAAAGTTAAGAAAAAATATCCGTTTTCGTATTCGCGGCCGAAAAGGGCGTTTTAGAGCAAAAGTTGGCGTTACGTCAGATGCGTTTTACGCATGGTACATAGAATACGGAACTGGCGCACACACAATCGAAGGGAAAGTAGCTATTAACGGCAACGTTTATTCACGCGTAAAGCACCCAGGCATTAAGCCAAATCCATTTTTAAGACGCTCATGGGAAAAATCAAAAAAACGAGCAATGAGAGCGGTCTCATCAAAACTTTGGACTGGTATCGAAAAGGCGAGTAAAGCATGAATGCTATTTCAATCGCGCTTGCTGCTTTAAGTAGCGCCTCTGCGATTACAGCAACAGTCAATAATCGAATATATTTGAATGAGATCGGGCAAAGTGAGCCCATGCCTCAAATCACGTTAAACGATGTTTCTGATAACCCGATTAATGATTTAACAGCTGAAGCAACAACGAAAAATGAGCGGATTCAAGTTGATGTTTTTTCATCTAAATATAGCGAATGCGCTGATATAACAACTGACATTATTGCGGCATTAGAAACTGGCGGTGTGTCATTTGTTCGACTTGGAACCCAAAAAGTTAAAGACCTCGAAACACAACTTTATCGATTTATAACTGATTTCTCAATTTGGTATTAACTTATAACTAATTAATTAAACCCGCTTTTTGCGGGTTTTTTTATGCCCAAAACAAACCTGCTTTTTGCGGGTTTGTTTATATCTAAAAGAAAGGTAAAAATTATGGCTAGTACAGCGATTAAAGCGCAAGGCTCAACAATTCAAACTGATATTGCGGTGGCGGGAACGCCGGATACAGTGATTGCAAATTTGAAAGGTTTTTCTGGATTTGATGGCGAATCGACTGAGGTCGATATTACCAATCTATCTAGTCCCGCAAAAGAATTTGATGTCGGGCTGCAAGATTACGGCAGCTTTTCCATGGAATGGAATCCAGATTTTTCAGATCCCGGTCAAAATGACGTTCGAGCGGCTCAATCATCTGGGGCAACAAAAACATTTTTATTAACGTTGCCAAACGGCACCACTGCGCAGTTTGCGGGGCTGGTTAAAAATGCAAGTTCAATTAATGGTGGCGTGGATGCCGCTTTGGACGGTTCGGTATCTATCAAAATCACCGGTGCGGTAACAATCACCCCATAGGATTAAATGATGCTATCAAAAGAAGATATTTTTAGTGCTCAAGATTTAGAAACTGTCGTTGTCGAAGTTCCTGAATGGGGAGGAAAAGTTTGCTTGTCTGTTATGTCTGGTGTAGCGCGAGATAACTATGAATCCAGTTTATTTATAATCAACAAAGACGGTTCGACAACGCCGAATCTTGAGAATTCGAGAGCGAAATTGTTAGCAGCCTGCATCGTTGATGAAAACGGAAAGCAGCTTTTTGCATCGCAAGATATTGCAAAATTAGGTCTAAAAAACGGTTTGGTTTTAGATCGACTTCATAGTCTTGCTACCGAGTTAAACGCGAGCAGTTCAGAACAAGTTGAAGAACTCGCAAAAAACTAATTGCCCTTCCGTTTCGCAAGTTTTGTTTTTTTCTTGCGGATCGGTGGGGCATTTCAGTTAAGTCATTACTTGCATCTTACGATTCGCGTGAGCTAAGCGAATGGCAAGCCTATCTAAACCTTGAATACTTCGAGAAAAAGATCTCTGAGCAGCGTATGACTGACGACGAACGGTCAGACGCGATTCTATCAACAATTTTTGGCGACTATACAAAATGGCAGAAACAATAGGCGCGTTAAGCGTCGATTTGCGCTTAATGAGCGCCAAATTTGAACAAAAAATGAATACAGTTAATGGGAAACTGAATGGGCTTGGAAAACAAGCCCAAACCGTTAACCGTATTTTCGGTTCTTTACTTGCTGTTGGTGGCGCCGCTGCTTTTACGAATGTAATCAAAGGGTCACTTGACGCAGCAAATCGATTAAATGATTTGTCAGATCGACTCGGCGTGTCTGTTGAAGGCTTTTCGCGCCTTGAATATGCAGCAAAAACAACCGGTGTTAGTACTCAAACGCTAGCGATGGGCTTGCAGCGCATGACGCGACGCGTATCGGAAGCTGCAAACGGATCTGGTGAGGCAATTGGTGCGCTTCAAGAGCTGGGAATCTCAGCAGAAAAGTTGAACGCACTTCGCCCAGAACAAGCTTTTGAGATATTAGCCGATGCGCTCGATGACGTTCCGAATAAAGCCGATAAAGTTCGTCTCGCGATGAAGCTTTTTGACTCTGAAGGCGTTTCATTGCTTCAGACCATGAAGGGCGGTGCAGGCGCAATTAGAAAGCTTGGCGAAGAATCAGATCGCGCAGGCGGCACGATAAGCAAGGAGTTTGCAGAAAGCGCAACGGCAGCAAACAAAGCGATGATCAAACTTGGGACGGCAACAACCGGTGTTACAAATCAAATGGCTATCACAATGGGGCCAACGATTGTTGCTATCGCAAACGCATTGACTGAATTTATACCAGATGCGGCAGGCAGTACAACAAAATCGTTTAGACTCATGGCGGCCGGAGTAACTGAAAGTCTTGCGAATGTTGTCGGTGCCGTTCGATCTGTCACTTCATTTACCGCTGGATTTAGTGACGGGTTAGCAAAACGTGACGCAGAATTAGCAACGATTCAAGAAAGACTGCACGGAGCAAGCAGTATGATTTTTGAGGATATGCTAAAAGCTGAAAAATCATCAAAAACATTTAGAGTCGAACAAGGGGAAACAGTCTTATCGTTAAATGATTTTATTGGAAAAACAAAATCGGCGACAGAAGCTACAAAAAATAAAACTGAGGCAGTAAAACAGGCTACAGAGGCAGAGCGAAAGAGACAAGAAATATTAAACAATGAGCAAGAACAAAGGTCACGAGTAGCTACTAATTTCGATGCAATTCGCGTAGATCTGTTAACAGAAGAGCAGTTAGAAAACGAAAGTTTTAACAGAAAATTACAAACTATTCGCAGCTTTATTGAACAAAACCAAGAGCTTCGCGTATTTGGGATGGAAGTTGAGCGTAATCTCAAAGAACAGCACGAACAGGCATTAATCGATATCGAAGAAAAAAGCGCAAACAATAGAATTAAACTTGAAGAAAAAGTAACTAAAGCAAAACAAAACATGCAGTCATCTGTCGCTACTTCTGGACTGTCTTTGTTAAGAACATTGGCTTCAGGAAATAAAAAAGCCGCAATGGCGGTAATTGCTGTCGAAACCGCACTAAATATTTCACGAGCGATTCAAAATACTGCATCTGCATCTATGGTTGCAATGTCGCAACTTGGGCCAATTGCAGGGCCGCCTGCTGTTGCTGGTATTCAGGCAATGGGCGCAGCAAATGTGGCTCTTATTGCTGCGAACGGCGCCTTACAAATTGGCAGCTCGGGAGGATCTGTCAGTGCAGGTGTTGGCGGAGGGAATTTTTCAGGAAATACAGCCAGCCAGCAGTTGCCAACAATCCCCGCTAAAATTGATGACGACTCAAAAAGACCTATCAATCTGATTATTCAAAAAGACGCGTTTGGGAATTTATCTGTCGTTGAGCAGTTAGATGAATTTCGAGAAATCATAGAAGAAACTGATTACGTATTTATTTCGCCAGCATCGCGAAACGGGAGGTTGTTAGCGTTATGAGTGCGATCACTTACACAGCGAAACGAAATATTAGCGACGGCAGATCCGCATTAACTGAGTATTCATTTGAAGTACCTTTATTGAATTTTGATCGTGAGCCGCTGCGCAAAAAAAGTGTTTCTGCTTCGCTGTCGGGCATTCGTCATACGGTTTTGCATCGTATTGATAATTTTTACAAGATAAAAACAGCGCCTATTAAAAATACTACTCTACTTAATCAAATGCGAGAGTTTATTGATTCAGTTGCTGCTGGTGAGACTTTTACGATAGACGCATTCGGAACAATTGCAGCGCCAAATAATCCGCTGTCATTTGAAATTGACGGCGATTATTCAGAATCTCTGGTTGAAATATCTGGTTTTTATTCGTTTAGTTTTAGAGTAATTAATTTATGAGATTGGATTCGACTAACTTTAATGTTGAAAATAAATCTACAAACAAAGAACCAATTTTTGTTGTTGAGCTAGCATTTGATTCCGCTAATACTGATTTGCATTATTTGACTAGCAAACCCGTAACCGGGCTCGCAGGTAATATCATAAACAATACTTTAAAAATTGTTTCGTCTACGTCTCAAAAAATTAATCCTGATAAAGCTCTTTCAACTATTGGCTCGATAAAATTTGAATGCTTGGACATTGGTTTAACAGAATTGCAGCGCACTAAGCTAACGGCAGGCGATGGATTGAACAGTAAACGAGTTAGGGTTTATGCGGGCTATTCTGGAATGCTTTGGTCTGATTTTCAGTTAGTTCAAACACAAGTAGTCAATTCAAGTATTCAATATAAAGACGGCGTTTATACATTCCAATGTGCTGATATCCAGCGCGTTATGCGCAAAAAAATATTTACACCAAAAGAAACGTCATTAGTTACAAGTATTACCGCAACAGACGATTCAATAAGCGTATTTAGCACGTCTGATTTTGAACTTGTTTATCAAGTACCTAGTGTTGGCGGCAAAACATTGTTACGCGGTTTGCAATCTGAAACGAATGATGATGAATCGATAAAGTATCCGTCACTTATTGGCATTGATAAAATCGGACTTATAAAAATTGAGAATGATGACGATTTTGAAATAGCACTTTGGACAGCAAAAGATGATGCAACAAATACATTTAGCGGTCTGATTCGAGGCATTTTTGGCACAACAGCATTACCCGTAAACGTTGACGCTGGCGCAACAAATCAGAACGCACCAAAAATCACTGAATATATTTATCTTGAAATGCCAGCAGTGAAAGCGATTTATGCATTAATGACTGGATCACTATATGGTCATGCAGGTGAATTTATTCCTGATCATTGGAACTTGGGCATTTCGACAGATTATATTCAAACGTCTGCGTTCATTAATATTGGCTCCGATATTTGGGATTTAACAGATGACGACAAAGGTTATCCTATTTCAATTAGAGGGCCAGAAGAAGAAGACGGCAAAAAATACATAGAAGAAAATATTTTTTATATGCTTGGCATATATGCGCCAATTTTAAGTACGGGCGAATTGTCATTAAAACGAATTGACTATGTTGGCTCAAAAGGTAGCTATGACAGATTGTTAAACGAAACCAATATCGTTAAATATAGTGACCTTAAAATTGACTTAAAAAGCATTATCAATAGATTTATTTTGAAATGGAATTGGGATGAGCGTAGAGATAAATTTACTCGAACAAGTATATTTTTTGATCAAAACTCGATTGATATACATGGCGCTTCAGATAATAAAGTTGTTGAGTTAAAAACGCTACATGGATCACGAAGCTCTGACTATTTAATTGGATTACAGTTCGACGCTATTGGAAGTCGTTATTCTCACCCGCCATTACTTTTATCACTTGATTTAACACCCGACCAAAATGATTTAGAAGTTGGTGACGTTGTAAGAGTTAATTTGCCATATATCGAAGATCCAACAAGTGAGTTAAGCGAGACTTTAAATAGGAACTTTGAAGTTCAGTCAGTTAAGCATGATTGGATTACAGGTAATGTAAAAGTTCAATTATTCGGCAGTTCAGCAAACGGCAATATTACGTCTTCGCTTAATACTGATACTGTAAGTGATGCCTTTATTTCATCGCAAGGCACAGAAATTAACGAAACTAATTTTCCGGGACAGGTTTCAAGCTCTGGTGGTATAACGACCGTAACAGGAACGATTGATCTTGCAGGCGATTTAGATCTAAATAGTGTAAATGCTATTTATTATTGTACCGAAGATCTAACAATTAACGCGTCTGCAACTATTACAGTCAACTTGAATACTCAAATTAGAGTTAAAGGATTTTTTCAAATAAATGGCAATATTGATGGCGCTGGAAGAGGGTTTGCAGGCGGTGTTGCAGACTATGTTTTTGAAAATGCAAAAGATCCAGTTGCATCTAATTTGGGTCAGATAGGTATTGGCACAACTCAGGCGCAAGGTGGAATGCGTCATTCTTTAGAAGATTTTGCCGTGTCATATTATGGAGTTATGTATATATACCCTACTAACGCAAACGGAAAATCAACAAGATTTGATAGCCATTCACCGCGAATTATAACAGGGGAAAAACAAAATGAACCTATTCTTAATATAACAGATAACATTATTAATGGGCTTCCTGGCTCATTAATCGGAACGTCCGGTTCGTCAGGAGGCCCGTGTGTTGATCTTGATAATAACAACATATCTGCGTTAGGCGGTAACGGAGGGAATAGTGGAGCTGGTTTAGCAATTTTCTCAAAAGGGATGATGTTTGGCACAAGTGGTAATATAGACCTATCTGGCGACGATGGACTCCCAGGCGAAGTACTTACAGTTGAGGGATACGATCTTGCAAAGGCTGGCGGCGGTGCTGGTGGTGCGCCAGGTGCGTTGATTGTTGGGATACTCGATTCGTCACAAACATTTCAAACATTTAATGGTTCTATTTTATCACTTAATCACGGGAAATCTCCTGAAGTCATTTATGATAAGTTTGTTAGATTTGAGATCGGGGTAGGGGCTCCAGCGTCTTCTATTCGCACATATTATCTCGATGATAGATTCCCATGGGAAAAAATGCCGTTTTCAAGTGGAGATGGCGGTGGTGGCTCATTAAAAAAAGTAGAAAACGTTTGGCAGCGAAACGCTTATCGTATTTTTTTAGATACAAGTTCAACTCCACAAGAAGATTTGCCAGGCCTAGTTGAAAACGATCCCACATTTACGTTAACAGAATATACCAACACCCCGGTAACCCCAGACGGTAACGTTTCAACTGTTGAAGTAAGCGTAACGCCTCCAAGTGACAGCAATTATAGCTATTCGCGTGTTTTTTATAAAAAACCAGGCGACACTGTTTATAAGGGCGACATTCCAGCTTCACCAGAGGCATTAATAGAATTTCCTAGCGATGGCTCAACGTGGGAGATTTATGTATCGCCAGTTTCAAAAAAAGGCAGGCTTAGGTCAGTTTATTTTGCACCGATGCAAACGATCACAATGACAGACGTTAACGGCAGAACAGATGCTCAGCTTGCCGCCATTTATCCATTTAATGCAATTACAAACCTTGGACTAAATGAAGCTGGAACGTCTTTTACCGGGCCTGGGGCTATGTTCCAATGGGATCATGATAACGGGGAAAAAGTTTATTTCAATTACTATGAAATCGAAATGTATTCTGGTGCTCAATTGCTCAGAACTGAAAAATCAGTTAGTCCTTTTTATGAGTACAGTTACGATAAAAACGTTAGTGATTATCAGAAAATTGTTGGTAGCGATGGGAAATATTTAACGCTTGAAATCCGCGTTAGAGCTGTCTCTAAATATTATAACAATTTGTCTTCATTGTACGCTGGCGTTCAAGTTACGTTTACCGCAACTGCGTCATATACAAATGACTCGCAAAACTTACGTTATATAACATCACGTGCAGAAATTGAAAGCTCTATTGTATTAGCATCAAAAACGTCAGATTGGTCAGGTATAAATAACGATAACGGTAATAGACCGGCAGATAATGCGGATGTTACGGCAGACAATACAGCAAACGACACAGCAAACGTAAATGGTACACCTGTAACCGATGTTATTAATGATATTGCAAGCAAAACTGTTGCATATACTCAGGAATCCCAACCAACAGGGTCTTTAGGCGATCTTTGGTATAAACCAAGCACGAATGAAGTTAAGCGTTTTAACGGCTCTACGTGGGAGATATTTGCTACCAACGGGGCCACTTGGGACGGTAACGTTTCAGGGCAACCATCGACTGACATTCTTTATAACAACCTTTTAGATACAAGCGGGTGGATTGCTGGTGCTCAAGACGGGGCTATTCAAGGCTTCACTCCGACAGGATACGACTATCAAGCAAAACATATTCTTGGAATAGGGCCGTTTAATACAAACGAAATCTTATGGGAAGGCAATCATGATAATTTTCAAAATGGGCTTGATGTTGGATTTTATACAGACTTGATAAAAATTAACCCTGGAAAAATATATCGCTTATCTGTTTGGGTAAAATGCAGTGGGCAATTAGCTGATGCTAGTGTTAGTTATGGGTTTACGCCTGATGGTTCAATTCAAATAGTTAGTAATGGAAATATAATTAATACTGGAACAGGATTTATTCACGGCGATCAGGTTCCAGAACTTGATAAATGGTTTTTACTTGTGTGGTATGTTTTTCCCTTTAACTATTTAGAAGGCGATGGAATAGAAGATAGAAATGGATTTTATGACACTGAATCAGGTGAGCCCATTTTAACTACTACAAATGACGTTAGATTCACAAACAATACGATAACTACAATGGGGATGATGTGCAATTCTAGCGGCGATAATACAATTAATAAAACGCAGTTTGCAAGACCTAGGATAGATCTCGTAAACGGAAATGAGCCATCTATTTTAGCGCTAATTGGTAAGTCAATAAATTTAGAAAATTTACCAGGCATTGCTACTGACGCGCAACTTGGATTAATAGCAAGGCAACCTGGACATGTTCGCGCAGGTAACATGCAGCTTATTGACGGCACAGATGATATAACAGTTAGCTCATCAGACATGACAGTAAATGTCAGCCAATTATTGCTAACATACGGGCCTACCGGCGGCCCAAATACTGATACTGTTTGGCCAGCTTTAGATATTATTCCAGCTAATGCTAGTATATTGATCTGTGATCTAAAAATATTAATAAAGCCTAGTGATACAACATCAAATTCACAAGCTATTATAGACATTGCAAAAGGCGGTCAAACTAAGTCCATTAATTCTGAAATGACAGCAGTGCGCAGGATGCAATTTAATTCAAACGGAGCAGATATCGACTGGATAACTGAAACAACACGTATTCATATTCCGCTAAACTCTAACAATGAATTTCAAATGTCAGCATATTTAGAAAACCACACAATGAACAGCTCTTCTGATAGAGTTCTTTATTATCGCGGCTTCATAACAGACTAATTATGAATAAACTATCAAGCGCCTTTACGGCGCTTTTTTTATGTCTTGGATCTGGCTGTTCGTGGTATGGCGGCGTATCAGTTCATTTAGAAAGCCAAGACGCTCCGGAATTTTTCGCGCCAAATCCGATAGGTATATTAGGAGGAGAATACAGGCAGGGGCGATGGATTGCATTCTGTGAGCATCAAAGCTCAATTCCATATTTTGAACAGGGGCTTGGACTAAATAGTTGCGGCGTAAAAATGGTTTTTAATCATGACTAATTAACTCACTCCGAGTAATCTTCACCTCCTTCGGCGCGTCAAACAGCATGCGCACTTGTCCCCGGTCAATGTCAATTATAGTCTGCACTAATTCGATCAACTCCCCATTGCACTCAAATTGAATGATAGTTTGTTCGCCGATTTTGCGAGTAAGTGCCAGATTTCCGTTTTTCATAATCAAATTCCTTTTAATTGATGTGAGCGGGTAGAGTAATCTATTTGCCAGGGCAGGGCAGTTAACTGGTTCATAGTAGCTAGCTGTCTTGGTTCTCAATAATACAATGCTGCAAATACTCCAATCTGTTATTTAGTGAATAATATAAACTTTGTAATTATCTGTGACAAAACATTGAATTTTGGAGCTAATGAAAGATATTCGTTTCAATGTGGACTATTATTAAATGTAATTTGTTACGAAATGTTGAATTAAGTATAAGTATTAAATTTGACTTAAAGCGAAAAAAGACCCCGCATCAGGTGCAACTGACCGAGGTCGTGAACACGCCCTAACTGAACTAGAGGTGATATATGGATTATAGGCGCTTAGTAGAAGCCGTCAATAAATTTACCAACAGGATTGACAAGCAAAAACACACCCGTCGATTAATTTATGCCTTTGTTGGTACAATTTGCTTATGGATTATAAGAGATATTGTTGAGACATTGGCCAGTTTGCTACTTGTTCTATAGCATGCCTTCTATATTCTTGCGGGTGCGGGTGCGGGTGCGGGTGCGGGTGCGAACCAAACAACTGACTTGCTATCACGCCGAGCAACCATAAATAGTCTTTTCCGTATTGTTGGAGCTCCATAGTCGCAAGCGCGAAGCGTTCTGTATTCAACCTGGTAGCCGAGACGATTTAATGCATTGGTAAATGATTTGAAGGTTCTGCCTTTTCGCTTCTTGCATTGCTGACCGTCAACCAGCGGGCCCCATGTTGCAAACTCCTCAACGTTCTCGAGCATAATCACTTTTGGTTTAACGGTTGCCGCCCATTTGATCGCTACCCAGGCAAGACCGCGAATGCTCTTTTCGACAGGCTTGCCACCTTTTGCTTTACTGAAGTGCTTACAGTCCGGCGAGAACCAAGCAAGTTTTACCTAACTGTCTCCAACGACTTTACGCGGATCTACATCCCAAACACTTTCACAATAATGATGCGTTTGTGGGTGATTGTTACTGTGCATTTCAATGGCTTTTTCGTCATGGTTTATAGCAATATCAACAGGGCGACCCATGGCAAGCTCAATTCCAATACTCGCACCGCCACCGGCAAAGTTGTTGACAATCAATTCATCAGTGAAGGCAAAACTTTTTTGATAGTTATGATTAATTCTTAATTCACTTAGCATAATACTTTGATGCAAGGTCGGCGTAAAAATAGACCAATTTGTGCCCCATTGATTTAGCTATATCTATGATATATAAGGGTTTATTTTCCTGCGCGATACGTTTTGAATGGGGCAATATATTGTCGTAAGCACTTGATTTGCAAAATAAAAAGTGAAATAAACTTACTGGCTTCGAACCAGGTGGTCGCAGGTTCGAATCCTGCCAGCCGCGCCATTTTACGGGGCTTTCCAGCCATTGCGTTTTTTGGATTGCCCCATAAACCATAGATTGCCCCATTGATTAGCATTTTATCGGCATAACTATTTCAGGTTTCACCCTGTAGTTCTGCTGTGTTGTTTTCGTATTTGTGTGACCTCTTAGCTTTGCTGCCTGCTCTACTGTTTCGACATCACTGGCAGACTTAGAGCACAAATCATGCTCAGTAAAGCGCAATTCTAACCTGGTGTTATCAAGCGCTTTTGTCATAGCGCGCTTCCAAATTGAGTCAAAACCACTTGTTGCGCCTGTTTCTTTTATATAAGGCTGACCTACGGACGTGCAGATAAGCCAAATAGAACTGATTTTTAAATGTTTTTTACGCCAAGCTATAACGCCATCAATTATCTCTTTTAGTCCAGTAGAATCTCCTTGCTTATCGTAAAACGGCATAAACGATGCCTTTGCATTGGCGCTAGTTTTTATTTTGCCGCGCTTTGGGAAACTTAGACCGGTTTCTGTAATATCTGACATTTTAATTCGTAGAATCATAGATTTGTCTTTGCCAGTCGCATACTTTAATGGCACATAGACCTTTAACATTGGATTACAGATTGATAGAAATGCTTCTAATTCCCAGTCTTCTACATAACGGTCTCTGGGTGGTATTGTAAATTTTGTCACCTTTTGTTTTATCGGATGCTCAGTAATCGGGACGCCCCATTCAAACGCTTTGGTGAAGCAATGCGATAATACTTGAAGGTCAAGATTTGCTATTTTTTTGCTGTAATCTTTAGCGCATTGCTCTTTATACTGATAAGCCATGTATGTTTCGTAAACTAAAACTGGCATATCTCCGTGAACAGCTCTTAATCGCTTAATGCTTGCGTTATTTGATAGTTGCGTTTTGTGTGCTTTATTTGGGATAACTTCAGCGCTATATTTATCAAACAAGTCTGCCATGGTCATCGGCGTAGTATCGATGGATATTCTCTTACTCCATTCAGCAAATGCTTTCTTTTCTGCTTCGCCTTTTGTTTTTCCACGGCCAAGTTCGGGCTCTGCTTTACCGCCCCATAGGTGTCTAGCGGATTTGGGGGCACGATAAGAAATGACATAATCGCCATTATTACCGCGCTTCCGAATACGCCAGTTTTTAGGATAAGGATTGTTTTCTGAGTTACGCTGCCTGACCATCGCTTAATGCTTCCAAATTTAAAGTGTATTTTTTCTCTGGTTCTACTTTTTTGGCGTCAAGAAACTGACCACGAGGAACCCAAAACGATCCATCTGGCCTGACTTTCACAGTGTAGCCCATTTCTTCCAGCGCTTTTTTTTGCCATGAAGACCGAACTTTCCCGGTGATCGTCTTAACCTCTTCATCACTTAAATATAAGTCGCTCATTTCCGCTTGCCCTTCTCAAATCTAATTTGTAGTCGCCATATCTAAAATACAGCGACATTGCTTCGTTGAATCGTGTGTTAGATGCCACAAAAATTAAATTCAGTAATCTCTTGCTTTAGGCGTAAAACAAATTCATCGCTGTTTTTATAGGTATACCAGTTATCAAATAAGCCACTTGCGCAAGTCTTACTTTGATAGCCTTCAGCTTCAGTCCATTTCCAAAGACGTTCCCACAATTTACCGCACTCGTTACCGTTCCAAGTAACAAGCACTTTCCCTGTGTGAATCGCATCTAACAACTTATTCTTGTCGGACAAACCTTCTTCTGTCCGGTTTTCTGTAATTTCTGGTAATTCATCTTTCATAGCTGGTTTGTCCTTTGTTTGCCGCAAAATAGAAAGGTTATACGCTTAAAGTGCCTCTTTCTTTCGAGTACTCTAAATAATGCTCAACCTTAACCTTCTTTTCGGCTCTAACTCTATGATCAGGCGACAGATCTAGCCCCTCTGCTTCTAACATTTCAGCCATAGCTATGAGTTGATTTAGCTCTATCCTTATATCAGATAGATTAGTTCTTTCAGTTCCAGGATAACCATCATCCAAACCAAACCGCTTCGCTTTTGAAACGGCCTGCTGTATCTCTGAGCATTCTTCACTAAAAATAGTTAGTAGGTGTTCAAGTCTGTTCAATTTCCAATCCTCCGGTATAACAAAGCATTCTTGCCGCTACGCTCGGACTCGTAAAGGAACGCGAGCCGCAAAATAGAAAGGTTATACGCTTACAAACCTTGTTTTTTCAAAAATCTGAGTCAAAAGCGCCCATCCTGCTGCACATAACACATCAAATAAAAGTGATGCGTCTGAGTTCATCGGCCCCATAAACAATGCGGTAACCGCAATCCATACAGCTATAAAAAATAGAATTTTTAACAATGTCGTCATAATATAATCACCTATCAAATTTACGTATAACAATGCTATTAAATCTGACTCGTAAATTTGCCGTTTATCGCAAGATTATATGTCTAATATCTCAGCTACTTGCCTAAGCTTGTTTATTTCTACTTGCGCAAAATCGCGCTGGTAGCGGTATTTTCTGTTAATCCTATCTGCTAGCTCGTTTGCTTCATAATATTCATCAAGATCTTGTTGGTTTGCATAGACAACATATCCAGCATTATGCTCATTGCTTAATCTATTACCGTCAAAACGATACTTTTGCGCCAAATTCAGACCCTCAATTGTAAGGGTCACAAAAACCTTAGCAACTTTTATTATCAAAGCCTTTTTAACCTTTTTACCTTTCCTTGCGTGATTTGCGGTTGGCCTAAGATAAACATATTTTCCTTCTAACTCTTTCAATTTAAATTCCTCAAAATAATCACATAACAAGGCGCTCAAACGGACGCTATCGCGCCCTTTAGCTTGTGGTTAGGCGTCCAAAAATATAGCGCCAGTTGCCGGTTCATATTCGTGTTTTTGCAAAAATCTATCTGCAATAACTGTGTATCTAATAGTTGATTGTCGTGCGTATCGTTTACCAGTGAAGCATTCAAATTGCTTAGCTGTTGGGTCAACAATTCTATGATCTTCGTCTATCGTCCAGCAGTGCATTACACCATTGGCTATACCCACTCGAACCCGCAGCTCTGGAAACTTTGCAATCATAGCTCTAACAGCTTCATTACATCTATTTTTACAGCTTTTAACAGTGCTGTAGTGCTCATCTATCCATCGCCTATATTTCTGTTGCATGTTCAATCCTATCGCCTAACAAGGCGCATTAATCGGACTGTCTATCGCCAGCCGCAAAGCTTGGGGTTATACGCATTCAGCTTCGTTAAACTCTAAAAGCCATTCCTCAAATGTGCCACCTTGCTCTAAGTCATGCCAAGGACAAACCTCACCGCTTTGATGTAAACCTTCTATGCCGTAACTTTCATCGATCAGGTCACGCACAGCCTTTATTCCTTTTCTTAGCTTTTCGTTTTCTTCTCTTAGTCTTACATTATCAGCAAAAACATGGATATCTGTTCCCATAAATCCTCCAAATAAATCGTATAACAACCCATTCTTTCGGACTCGCAAAGGAACGCGAGCCGCAAAATAGAAAGGTTATGTGTCGAAAACGACACAATCGTTATCTTCTGCAAATTCAATCGCATCTTGTTTTGTATCAAACATATTTACTTCTTTTCTAAATGCGTTTTGACCGCTCTTTTGGTGACAAATAGACCACTTCCCAGACAACTCAAAAAACTTGATTATGACTGGTGTGTTGTGATCTCTATTTCTGTCTTCTTCCATGTGCATAAATTCAATTTCGTCTACCATTTTTAATACCTCCAATACCCAACATAACAAAGCAATCATGCAAAGGACGTTCGTCCCTCACGCCGCATATTGCAGCGGTTATGTGTTAAAACGTCCTCGCAACCTGGCGAATAGTTAACCTTTGCCCTTCGCCGTAATTTCCTTTAATTCTGTCAAATTCTTTGAACGCTCTTTCTTCTGTTTGCCATTCTGAAATAACGTACTCGCCATCTTCAGCAACTAAAACCAATCTATAGCAACTATACATTTTTCCAATCTCCTATAACCTGGTAGGTTTCGCCTAAAAACACACGCCCAAAAACTCTACGAACCAAACTAAATTTACCCTCGACATGAGAGCCATTTTTTCTAATCATCAACCAATAATACGTTTTCATAATATTTCTTATCCTCTGTGTAAAATAAATTACCCACATAACAAAGCATTCCACGGGACAAGCCGTATATTGCGGTGGTTATGACTCTTTCCCGCACCATTGCGCAAAACTGCTCAAATAAAGTGTTCGATGCTTACCGCTCTGCTCATATAGCACCCCAGGCTCATTAGGCGCATCGTTAATGCTGTTAAACGTCTCCGGCCTGTGCTCATTGCCTATTTCAATAACTGTTCTGCGCGTTTTTCCTGCGCCCTTATTTACGTAGGTTTTCCCGGTTTTGATTTCTGATGTCTTCATTTTTACACCCCCAATAAAAACCTGTTTTTCATCTGAACATCTGGATCTGGAATAAACGATTTCGCTTTTCGTGCTCGTTTTTCGTGATCCGTTTTGCACATTACATTGCAAAAATGCTTTTTATTGCCGGTTAGTGGCCAATGGCATTCTTTACATGTTCGCCCGTTTGATTTCATGCTATATGCTTACATTTTATTAATTGTGTATTTAACGCCTTCAACAAGGATGATCTTTGCTGCGTCGAATGTGGCGCTCTTTACGTATTGCAGAGCATTGCCGTCATTTTCGACAGCTTTTAGACATATGGCTTCTGTTTGATTATTGACGTATTGCAGAGCATTGCCGTCATTTTCGACAGCTTTTAGACATATGGCTTCTGTTTGATTATTGACGTATTGCAGAGCATTGCCGTCATTTTCGACAGCTTTTAGACATATGGCTTCTGTTTGAT
>Ga0316207_10000895_pt1 | contig 41468 bp, 62 predicted proteins | sample 6weekpyrite_MG_FD_204943 | JGI IMG/M metagenome (GOLD analysis project Ga0316207, IMG submission 204943) | Microbial mat bacterial communities from mineral coupon in-situ incubated in ocean water Damariscotta River, Maine, United States -... | ecosystem: Environmental > Aquatic > Marine >... | reverse complement strand
ACGAAATTCTAACCACGGTGACGGAGCGCGAGCGCAGTGTTTTTGCTGCGGTTTCGTCAGGGGACATTACGGCTACCGCTTATGTAGGCTTTATTGACCTCTCAAATACCAGCGATTTGCCGCACAGGCGGGACGCTCACGGATGCAGGCGGCAACACGTTCACGCCAGCAGTGGGCGATTTGGTCGTAAAATACACCCGATCCGCAGGCACTTATAGCGCCGCAGTTTCATGTTTTTACCACGGCGAGAGATCAGTTTAACACCAACCACAAAAGGGCTTCACCCATGCTAACACCACAACAAGCTAAAGCACTTCAGTTAACGCCGCGTATGGCGCGTATTGTCAACTATGTGCTTACCCGGTCTGCCGATGAGTTCGGCTTTCCGGTTTCGCTTGAGTTCCTGCAACGGAAGGTCAAGCGCGAAATCCACGTAAACTTGCGCGCCTGGTTCTCTGTTGCCATTCAAATTGTTGCTGACGACGAGTTCAGCGAACAAGACTATCGCCGCATCCTTGGCTATGAGCATCACAAGAGCGTATCAGAATCGCGCTATAAGGGGCGCCGCAAGTGGTCACAGCTCTACTGGCGCGGCTTTGCTGTGCGCTGGGACTTTGACCGTGTGGCAGTCCTTGACGCCATAGCAGCATAGGAGAGCGCCGTGATTACCAAACTATCGATAGCCGCCCTTAGTGCCGTCCGCCTGCTCATCATGGAGCCAGACGGTGAACTGATCACCGCTCGGGAAACCGCCCGCGCCACGCTCACAGATTCTGGGCAACGCTGGATTGTGGTTAACCAAAGCCGAATGGGCCCCGATATGGATCAGGTCATCCTGCACGAAATGGCGCATTTCGAGGCCTGGAAGCGCTACGGCAACAAAATCGAGATGCACGGGCCAGAGTTCCGCAAAGTGTGCCGCGAGTTTGTGACTCGCCGCGCAAGCCATTTCTGCAAAGCAGACTAACACCCCTACAGACAGAAGGAGAGAGATGATGCGAGGGGCTTACAAGCATCCGAAGCGGGTCAATTGGTTGAAGATCGAGACTGAGCGCAAATGGTGGCACAAACGCCTGCCGTCAATCACAGTTTTGCGACGTCCGGACCGGCTTGATTATCTGCCGAGCTGGTCGCGTGACAAACCGCCCTATGCGCGCATTCTAGCCTACTACTGGAACCCGAAGCAATGGATGATCAACACGCGCCCGAGGTGGCTGCTCAAGTTTGAACTGAGCCGAAATTTCGACAGATGGTCGGGCAGGCTCATCATGTTTGGGAGGGTCTGGTGGCAAGGCCCAAACTGGAAGTCAGCGGGCACCCACCGTTATAGGCCGTTCCAGAGACAATCATTTATCAACAAGCCTACCATCATGCAGATGCTGTTAGCTCATTTCGCAATCCGGATGCTTCAAAACATAATGGCGTTTGGGACGGTTGATTCGAGGGATATGGACTTAAACCGCGTTGGTCGCATAATCTCTGAGCCGCAAGAAGCGATGCCAGCAGCCTAGCCCCTAACCCTAGTGAGGAAGTGAGATGAGAGAACGACATAACGGATTAGAGGCTGTCCCCGTGATGAATCGATTCGGACTAATTCAGGGTGTCTATCTAGACGATGGGTCTGCTCCTGTGGGCAGCTATCTGGACAGATACAGACAAGGCACATTTCCCGGGTGGTTTGAGTTGCATGTAGCAAGCAAAGCCCCGGCTTTTCATGAGATAACAGTTCCAGCCGAGCCAGTTGAAACCACGGATCGGGTAAAGCTGAGTATCGTTTCCGCACAATTCGTGCGCGAAGAGATGAAGAAGCGACACACGCACATTTTGTGGCTCATGTTTGAAGGGGATAGCGTTCCAGAAGACTTGTGGACGCTCGGCGGCTTCATGAAATGGGATTTGAGCCAGCACGAATTACGCAGGTTTTAGAAACAAAAAACCCCCGGCACCACTTACAAGCGGAGTCCGGGGGCTACAGGATAACTCCAACCGGGGGGCTGGGGGGGCTGGTGGGTCCGGTGAAAGTTGCCCCTGCCCGACTAATATAGCCTCAACCGCCCACGTCTGCAACCAGCGTGGGCTTTGGGTTTGGCGGTTCAGGCAAAACAGCGTCCGTCTCCTGCAATCCCTGCAACGCATCGCCAGCCGCATTAACAAACATTGAAACCGCTTCGTCAGGCCGGATAGGCGCAGGCGCATAGCACCCCTCCTGCAGCGCGCCATACGTCATTAAAACGGTTTGTTCGTAGGCTAGCAGGTCTTCAGAGCATTCCCGGCCAAAGCAACCGTGTTGATAGGCCACTTGCGCCGCAACAGTGATTTTATCGCACCGGTAATCCTCTATGTAATGTGCATGCCGGTGCATCACGTAAGGCGTGTAGCCCGCCACCAGAACCGCGGCTATCCACGCTTTTGTTTTCCAGTGCCGCTTTGCAAAGCCGCCCACCGCCCAGAGCGGCGCACCGACCCATGCGGGAATTTCGTGCCGTTTGGCGGGTTGAGAGGCCCTTACTGCGCGCCGCATAGCGATTCCCAGGCCGCAGCGTCTGCAACATGCTCGTTGCGCTCTGGTTGAGTCATGGCGTTAAATGCCACTCGGGTTACCTTTTCAGGCTTCAGCGCCTCGCAGGCAGCGTCTCGCGTGATGATTTCGTTATCCTCGACCAGGCCCTCAATCGTCGAAGAGGACGGCGGCGAGGTGGTCTGGCACGCTGTCAGCGTCAGGATAGTTAGCGGCAATAGCAGCGGCGCGAGCCGCCTTTGCACGTTCAGTGATTTCTGCCCCATTGTCTCTTACCTCTTCTATGACTTCGATTTCCTTTTCACGGGCCTTAGCCCGCGCCTTGGAACTGCCTATTCTACGCTGATACGCATTGTTTGCGAACCAGATCAGGAGGATAACCCCCACTGTCAGGATAATTTGCGCCGCTTTGGATTGGCGCACGAAGTCGAAGGCGGCAAAAATCGGCGTCATTCTAGCAGCGTGTCGGCGTCCTCTTCGCCCCAGCGCTGAAGGTATTCACCCCAAATCCAGTAAATCACGGCCAATCCCAAACCGGCGAGCAACACATAACCAATTGTAGCGTTGCCGTAGGTGTTGGCAGCCTTCAGAACAGGCTCAACAGCGCCGATCTGGTCAGCCGCCATGCCCGCAATCGACACCGTGCCAACGGTGCCCGCAATCTTTTTGTTTGCAAACGCGTTGCCGCGCTTGGATTGGCTAACCTTTTTAGTCTTTATGTCGGCCTTGGCTTCGTCCGAAAGGTAAGGCACTTCACTTGCAGGGCGCACCTGCTTAACCGGACGCACCTTTTTCACAGGCACGACCTGCGGCGAGACTGGATCACCTCCCTTCGATTGAAGATCGCGAAGCTGGCCAGTGTTGAGCCAAGCGACTTTTTCGGAATCTGAGTACAAATGCCAGTCTGCAGGCAGCTCAGGCACGCTGGAAGGCTTAGGAGCGGGCTTAGGCGCTTCCTCTGTCACAACCGGGCTTGCGTCCAGCGCGTCGCGCCAAGAAGTCGATTGTTCCTGGATCATCACATCATAAAAATAATCTGCACCGCGCGTTGTCGTCATCTTGCCAAGCGCAATGTTGGCAGCATTCGCCGCAAAGGCCGGGTCGCGCTTCATGAACAAGAGCGCGGCATACATGCTGCGACGGTACAAACCCCGGAACAATTTGAACCATGCCACCCCTTTAGGCAGCTCTTTGCCGTCAGGGCCGCGCACAGGCTTGCCGTCAGGCCCGTTGCTTCCCCCGTGCATGGTATCGCCCTTCCAGAGCAAGAAAGCCGCTGCAGCATCCTCAAAACGCCCTTCACGTAGCTTTTCAACCACCGTGGAGCGAGCAAACGCCGTTTTGCCAATGTTCCAGCAAAGCAGACCCAGCCCGTCAAACATCATCGGAGTGACTTTAGAGTTCAGATCGCCAAGCACTTTCTCGACATGCGCAGCAAAGCTTTCCTTGCCGTCTGTGTAGAGCGCAACCGCCTCGTCAATCGTCCATGTCTGGCCTTCATAGACTGGCGTTCCGGCCGGGTTTGTGATCATGCCATTAGGGCCAGTCCAGACCCCGCCGCTGTCACGCTCTGCCGTGAGGATTATGCCGCCTGCGCGGCTCCCCTCAAAATGGGCTATGCCCTCTGCAAACCATTTTCCGAACTGTCGCGCCATTAGCCCGCCCCTATAATCGTAAACCTCTCTTCAGAATCGAGGTCTTGCCCGTAAACGCTTAGGGTTCCGTCTTCCAGAACCTCAAACGTCAGCTCGACATTAGCACTAGCCTTCGCTTGTGGCAAAATTGTTACGTGATGCTCGCCAACAAGCGTGTTTGTGCTGGCTTTTTTGTTCTGCCCCTGCAGCACCGCGATAGGAATTTCAGTCTGGTTTTTCTTCTGGTTGCTCAGGACGCGGGTTTCTTTCGTGCCTGCGTCTGCGCCCTTTGGAATAAACAAAATGAACTCATCGCGCGCCCCTGCAATGCCGTAAGCGTGCGCGCTGATCTGGTCATAGGTGCGCCGGTCAACCAGGCGCCCGTCCAGTTCAGCCGCCCGAATCGCAGCGCCGCGCGCAATTGCCGTGTCCGGGCTAATCGTGTCGCGGATCTTTGACGGGCTAAAATACTTCGACAGAGCCTCACGAATGGCCGGCACACGCGTCATACCGCCCACAAGCACAACATCTTGTACTTGCTCAGGCTGCACACCAGCGCTCTGCAAGGCGCTATCAACCAGGCCCATTGCCCGATCAATCAGGTCTTGCACCATGCCCTCAAATTGAGGCCGGGAGATTTCATACTTTACGTCCATAAAGCGCCCGTCTTCGGTATCTAGCGCGCCGTCTTCAATGAAAATCTTAACCTGGTCCGTGTCTGTTAGCTCTTTTTTGCCATCCTCTACAACTGGCCGCATTTTCAGCATGGAAATAGGCTTATCGCGCAAATCAATGCCCGTATCGCCTTTGAAGTTATCAACAATGTAACTCTCTATGCGGCGGTCAAAGTCGATGCCCCCGAGCCATTGTGACCCGTCCTTGCCTGTCGTGGTCAGCTTATCGGCGCCTGTGTCCATCAAGACAACGTCAAGCGTGCCGCCGCCCATATCAAACACCAGCACCCGGCGAAACTGGCCCTTGTCAAAGCTGTACGCAATCGCAGCGGCTTCAGGCTCGCTTAGCAGGGTGATCTTGTTGCGCTTCCATCCCGCCAGCTCTGCGGCCTGGTAGGTCGCTTCAATTTGGTCCGGAGAATAGCCCGCAGGAATCGTGATAACCGCGCCGCGTACCTTCTTGCCGATACGTCGCTCAGCCGCCGCCTTGATCGTTGACAGCACCTGCGCGGCCAGGACATGCGGGGCTATCGGGCCATCAGGACCGCGAAAGACGCTGTTAAGGTCTTCGTCCACGTCCATTTGTTCCTCTAGCGCTTCGCCTTCTGGCACCTTGCGGCCCATTTCGCGCTTAATGTTCGTAAACACATAGCGCGCCTCTTCCTTGCGCCCGCGTATCAGGCGCTTCAGGGCGCTCTGCCCCACAAGGTAAGAGCCATCTGTGTTGACCGCGACAACGCTAGGCATAGTGTTTTGCCCGCTCGCCGCTTCGATCACCAGCTCTTTGCCCGCGTCATTGTAGACGGCGCAAGAATTGGTTGTGCCAAAGTCGATTCCAATCAGATAGTCCATTAGCCCAACACCTTCACTTTAGGCGGGATCAGGATTTTAGACCCTTCCCGGCCTTTTTGGTTATGTTTGCGCGCGTCCGCCCCTAGCTCGCCGTTTAGCTGCGCCTTTGTCTTTTCTGGCGTATCGGCCCCTTGCCCATCCAGAGCGCTCTTTCGCGTCCCGGTAATCACGAACAACCACAAGCCAAGCGAGCGGCCACCTTCAGCAACCCAAAGCATAACCTCTATCCAAACGCCTGCCTGTCGGTTTTGCTTGGCCTGATCCGCGAACACCGCAGCTTGTATGGCTGCGTTATCCTCATCAGAGCTTTCGCTTTCCGGCTCATCCGTACCGATGATTCCAGAGCGCAACCGCACCGCCTGAGCGTTCAGGGTAGAAAGCTTGTTGCGGAGGTCTTCGCCCATAGAGCGCATAGCCCGCTCTGTTTCCGGACCAATCCGCCCATCTACCTGGTAGAAGTAATAACCGTTCGAAATAAGCATTTGCTGCATTTCTGCGATTTTCTCAGGGCTTTGCGCCTCTAACAGCCTTTGTTGCCGCTCAGCCTCGATAATGTCATCCTGCACGCCTGCCAGCATATCGGGTAGCGCCGTCTGCGCTGCGGCCTCGCGGGCATCCTGCGCCGTCGCGTCTTTGGTCTTAACGTCCGCCTTGGCCTCTAGGAGCGTGGCGTTTGTTTTCAGCTCGGGGAAAATCTCTTTAGCGGCAAACTTGCCATTTTGGACGCAGACCCAGGCAAGCCCGAAAAACACCACAACGCCAAGAAATAGACGCAGTCGCGTAGGTGCCACAAGCGCCCGCACAAGCGCCACAGCAGCCATCAGTTCAAGGCCCGCAAGCAGAACACCGAACGAGCCCGCCGCTAGGACGCCAAGCGCGGTTGTCGGCTCAGAGCGTGAAATTGCCCCGACCACATTAAACACCGCAAGCGCGAGAGTAATCGTAACCGTTCCCACAAAGGCAATTGCCTGTGTGACCTCTTCTTCGCTCTCAGAACGCAAAAACGGAATTGCCATGTCAGCCCCTTACAAATCTTGCACCCGGTCCACCGCCCGCCGCAGCTCGTGTGCCTCCGGACTGTCTTTGCCGAAAAACGTCAGGTAGGCACTCGCCGCCGCCGTTATCGCAATCAAAACACCCGTAACATAGCCGACCCACTTAAAGAATACCGCTAGGCGGCTTTCCCTTTGCTCGTCTTCGTAAGCGCGGATCGTCTCGACTTCCTCGCGCACAAGAGCGGGCAATTTTTCTGCTAGTTTCTTGTCAACGGCAGAATCAATAGCGCCGGGCAGGTTGGTTAGAATGTTCTGATTATTGCTTTCAACGCGCTCCATGGTCTGCCCCAGCACCCCGGAAGCAACGCGCTCTAGCTCGTCTTTGTCGGCTTTTTCTTTCAGGTCATTACGGTTTTCAACAAACATGTCTCGCATGCTTTTGAGAACAGCCCGCAATTCATCCCGCGAAATCATTGTCTAATCCAGCCCGACTAAGAAAACCCTGTCACCTACATCTAATCTATATTTGCGACCGTTCCAAACGCCTTTTGCCCCAGTTGTAGGAGAGGTCCAAGGCTCGCTTAACCGACCATATTGATCTAATGACCCTTCAGGAAAGGGCAGACCGTTTATAACACGCATGTCATTTTCAAAGAAATGGTGCCCTGTTTCGTAGCCCCAGTACTCTATATCCGTCTTTCCTATGTACAGCTCGCGGCGCCCGGCCAGAATGTCTCTATCGTAGCTTTCGCTCACTTCCTGCATGATCAGGCGCGACGGTTTCAGGAAAAATTCCTTTATAAACGCCTTGCCCGTATGCTGCCGGAACACCTCAAAAAACGGTTCTGACGCGTCTTGAGCGGCGAGGATCTTGTTATAAAGATCGTCAAACCTGACTAGCGCGTCATCGGACACAGGCTACCCCCTGAAACTGTAGAAAGCCGCTCGCAGCCGCTCGCGGCGCTGGTCTTCGTTGAAATTCAGCGCTTGTTTGGTTTGCTGCAGTTCCTCGTAATCAGCCAATAGGCGGGCATTCGTGGCGGCGTGGTCTTCGCCCTCTTGTGCCTCTTCATCTAGAAACGCGACGCTGAAGCTAAACGGCACCTCACGCTCATCGATCTTCTTCTTTACCTCTTTCAGCGCTTCAGTCACCTCGTCAGGCGCGCCAGCCTCTTCAGCCTTAAGCGTCTGGTTTTCAGCCATGACCGTTTCAATCTCTTGAACGCCCTGATCTACCAGGTTGCGCAGGCGGGCATTGTCGGCCTCTAGCGCTTCCAGCTTGTCTAGCGTCGATTGGCGGTCAACCTCTTCAATCCGTGTGACCTGCTCTACAACAGGTTCAGCCTCGCGGACCTCAACACGCGGCGCGGGCGCTGCAGGCACCACAGGCACCCCGCCCACGTCCTTCAGGACATTGTTAAGAATGTTGCGGGCATCAGTAATGCGCTGAACGATGTAGCTATAACCCGTGCCCTCCAGGTCATTGCCCAGCTCGTCCGGGTTAGCCGCCGCTGCAACAACATCGTCGCACTCTTTGGCTGCGGCCTGCATTGCAGCAATGGCCTCTTTGGTTTCAATCTGCAGGCTCATGATTTGCCCCTTTCTTTCTAAACTGATCCGCCACCGTTTATGGTGACCGACCCACTTGCGACAACCGCCGCACTATCGTCCCGAATCTCCATGGTCAGCGTAGCGCCCCCGTTCACGCCGACATTCCAAACCCGAGTGGTTCCAAGGTCCAACCAGGTGCCGGTCGTGCCACTGTCAAGCGAGCCAGCCGCCAGGGTTGCTCGCACGTCGTATGTGCTATCGGCCCCGCCGTTTGGCGTAATCCAGCTGCCTTGCTGCACCTCAATGCTGGGACCGCCTACATAGATCGTTCCGTCAGAGCGGAACTCCAAGTCACAAGCGTTGCCAACTGGCGCGGTATAAGTACCGGCTGCGACATCGAAAGTGTATCCGGCGAATAACCCCGTCAAAATTCCTGCCGTTACAACCATCAGGAAACGTCCCCTGTGACATAGCAGACCGTCGCAGATTGAAACCAGATCACAGCCAAGCCACGCGCCGCAAGCGTACAGGACGCTACGTTAGTTCCGTTTACATACATGGACAGGCCAGAGCCCCGCGTGATGGTCCGAGACGCACCGCCAGAGTTTAGCGGCCCGATTGTGTCTTGCGCTGACCCAATCGTGCTCGGAATGGTAATGTCGCCAGAAAGATTAATGCCCGCATTAATGTTACTTGACGTCAGGGTTCCGGTTGAGGCGCCATCAACGGGCACTTTTGAGCGCACTGAAGTGGCTGTAAAAGCGCCGTTCGCGGTTACATCATTAGTTGAGTAATTTATAATGAATGTTGGACTGGCATCTAGTGAGCCCCCTCCGCCAAACTGCCACTCAGGCCCGTCAACGTTCAGCTGGTTGATAGAATCCCCGGACTTGCCCCGCGCCCACAGAATACCGGTAAGCTCGCCCGTCCCGGAATTAGTGCCCGTTACGTCAAGCCATGCCCCCATAGATGCATTCACATCTATTCCCCCGTCCGCAGATGTGACGCCTGTTGCCGTCAGTGTCCCAAAGCTAGCATCATCACCGGAACCATACGCGCCAAGGTTTGACCGCGCCGTAGAGGCATCGCTTGCGCCCGTACCGCCATTGGCAACCGCCAAATCGGTTCCCGACCAATCATCGTTATTGACGCTCGACTGAGTGGCCAAGCCATTAAGCCCTAAATTGCTCCGCGCTGTCGCGGCGCTCGCAACGTCTGACAGGTTGTTAGCCGCGACCAGATCGCCCGAGCCAGTTCCGGCGCCTATCGTAGTCCGCACCGCTGCGGCGTCCGCATCATCCAAAATCGTTCGCGCAAAGGCGCTCAGGTCTGCAACCGCATAAGTGTCTGACGCAGTTGCATAGATCATTTTATTCGCAGCGGTTGTAAGCCCGGCAATCGATGCAAGGCCCGCATCATAGGCTTGCACGTCCGTTCCAATCGCAAGGCCCAGATTGGTGCGGGCATCGCTTGCGGTGGTTGCGCCCGTCCCGCCCTTGACAACAGGGCGCGCCGTATTGAGCACCGACTCAATGTCAGAAGTGATAGAGTTAAACTTTGTAGAGCTGATCGTTGCCCCAGATACCGCCGCCGTGTTTGCGGGCAGCGAGTATTCGCCCGAACCGTTGCGCGCCATAGCCGCCCCTTAATCCATATGCGAAGCCCGCGCGCAGTGTAACCAATTTGCAGAAATACACAATTCGAAGAAAATTTGCAGAAAGGTGTTGACTTATGTGTTCCTACTTGGCACATAAAGGAACGGCGGAAGTGGGCTTCAATCATCTTCCGCCGAACCTAGCCGCTAAACGGAGACTAACCCATGGCGACCAAGAAACGAACTACCACACGAAAAGGGCCGAAAAAAGCCCCTGCGTTCGTAATCGCACATACTATTGTTGTCAGCGTTTGCGCGCTGATCGCGGGCGCTACAGCAGTCGGCGCGGCCATGTGGACGCAGGCCCTTGGCCTTAGCGGATCGCTGGCAATTGCTGCGGCGGTCTTTGCGGGCGCGCTGGCCTTCCTTCTGGACATGGTGCCAGTTGCTTTTGCCCCTGTATGGGCACGCGCTGGCTGGAAACTGATGCTTCCGGGCCTTTTCCTTCTGGCAGGCTTCATGCTCGTCGGGAGCGCGTTGCAGGTCAATTCTGTTGTCACATTCGACGCGGCGCAAAAGGCTGACCAGATCCAGCAGGCAACCAACCGCTACAACACTGCGGTGCACAAGCTGGACAGCATCCTGTTGCCAGAGCGCGATTGCCTCTGCCCTCAGACGCGCCGCGCTGACGTTGTTCAGTATGACGCCAAGCGAAAAACGCCAATGCTCGACAAAATCAACGCAGAGCGTGAGATTGCAGAGCTACGCGAAACCACGCTTCCAGTTATGGAAATCGGCATCGCGGCAATGATTTACCAGATTGTTGCCTTTCTGATACGTTCCATGATCAGTGCGGTTTCGGCGCGTATTCAGACGCGCTATAATCAAGAGTTTGCTGCAGAGGAAAAAGCTCGCAAGCGCAAGTCGCCTGCAAAGCAGCCTAAGCCAGCTAAGGGGGGAATGCGGGGAAACCGCCCAAGCCTCCGCCTGGTTGCAGCGAATGACGTGTAGGTCTCTCTAAGCACACGTCATAACAGGCCCGCAGAGGCCGAACAGTGAACTGCCCGCCTTGATTCCCCTTGGCGGGCTTTTCTTATGACCCGTTTCGCTTCGCCCAATGCTCAGCCGCGAGTCGGTTGCGCTCCGATTCGGCTTGCGGCGCGGCGTACTCGTCAGAGTATTCCTGCCGCTTGGCCTTCATTGCGGCCTTGCGCATAGCGCGCTGAAAAGCGCGGTGATTATGCTTGAAGTCCATATCAGACAATTGCGCGTCACTTGCCGCCATCCATTCAGGACTAGGCCCGATCCCCAGCTCTTGCGGCGACATGCCCATTGTGGGCACCGCCTGCATTCCCAGCTCAGGGCTATTATTCATCGCCATTGCCTGCAAAAGCGCGGCGCCGTCCGTTCCCTCGACCGGGCCGCGACCTGCCATAACCGCGTCTATAGGCCGTTGCGGCATAGACAGGCCGTTATAAGCCTCGCCTAGCCCCATTGCGCCCGCTTCCATCAAAGCGCCCGCCTGGTTGCCCAATGTCCCCGCCTGCGCCTTGCGCTCGTCCAGGTGCATCTGCATCGCCCGTGCCATTTCCTGCGCTCGATCCGGTCCCATTAGCGCCCTCCCAGCATCGCGCGAGCCATTGCAGCGCGCTTTTCTTCATCTGTTCCTAGCATGTTCAGCGCCTGTTCCTCGGATTGTTCACCTTCAGTTAGCGACATTCCGATAGCGGCGCCCCCCGGAATCATCCCAAGCCCAAAGTCCACCACCTCGCCACGCCCGCGCATGGTTTGCCTCATTTTTGACAGTGCCACGCCAACAGCCTGCGGCGTCGTATCCCGGCCTCCATGGACAACGTCTTTGCCGTAAACCTGATTAACGCGGTCAGCGATAGCATTGTTACTTAACCCCTGACGCTTCAAGGCAAGCATCATTTGCCCTTTTTCGCCCCGCGCCCCGATCGCGCTAACGCTAGGCACCACATCGACAGCATATCCCGCCTTACGCAACTTGTGGTAGGTCACAGAAACTTGGTTCTTACTCACCATCATCTCGTCCGCAATTTCCGCGCGCGTCCAAGGCCTATTGGTTTCAGGGTTTATCGACGTAGCCAGCTCGTAAATCTTGCCAATTGTGGTTGGCGTGCCGTCCTTTAACTGCATCTGAATGCCGCTTCCTTGCGTGCCGGGCTCGGGCATTTCGGCTCTTACGCCGGGCTTGCTCCTGTTAAACGCAGGCAACCCATTTTGAACGGGGTCATCTTCATCAAGCATCGCCTGATATGAGTCTAGCTCCATCTCGTAGGCTTCGCCTTGCCCCTTACGGTAGGTCTTAAGGCCCATGCGCTCATTTTCCAGCGCCCGGTTTAGGTCGTTCACGTCAACTATGTCGAACCCGTCTTGCTGCAGACTGCGCACCATCGCCTCCGGTGTCTCCGCGTCGATTGCGTCAACAGCTTGCATAAGGCTTTGAGGTTCACGAGGTCCGCCGCCCATGCCCTCTTCCGGAACAGGAGGCGTTACTGGCTCCGGTGGCGGTTGACGCCGTCCAAATGTCGGCGCTTTGGGCGCAATCTTCGGCGCGTTCATGGCCTCTGCCATGCTGCTAGGCGTCGTTGTCGGCGGCTCGCCGCGTGACGCCTGCTCAATCCCCTCTTGAAGCGAACGCGGCTGACGCCCTGCGCCCGCACCCGGTAACTGGTCAGCAGACGGCGTAAATCGATTTTCTGGAAAGCCCTCTTCGATGCGCCGCGTGTCCAGTCCGCGCGGCGGGTTGAGTTGCCGCTTAACGCGCATTCCTTCAGTAGACACGCCCAGCTTGCTCCACCCCTCAGAAAGGACACGCCCCAAGCGTTGCACACCCGGCATACGGCCCACACCGCCAAAGCTTTCATTGATCGCGCGGCGTATGTCGATTGTGGTGTTAGACGTGTTGCGCGCGCCTTCTGGCGGAATCATGCTATCGACAACCGACCGGAAACGCCGCAATTGCTGATACTGTTGATCGTCAAACAGAAGTTGCGCAAAGCTTTGATTCTTGTTTAACAGCAATTCGTCTAGCGTATCGCGCATAACTTTTGGGTTGAAAGTCTTTTCAGTCTGGCGGAACAGCTTTTTGATGTAAGCGTCTTGCAAGTCTGCCCACGCTTCGGGATCATCCGCCAGCGCTTCCTTCAACTGCAGCAAAACTCCATAGTTTTTATCATTCGCAAGCTTGGAGCCGCCCAAAACAAGGTTAATCACCTGCTCAGGCGTGGCGTTGTTTTCAACAATGGTTTCAAAAACTTTGTTTGCGCCCCAGTCGCGCTCGAATTTGGCATGCAACGACCGCGCGTTTTTGTATGCGTCAATAAATTGGCTATCCCCTTGAAACAGGGATTTGGTCACGGCGTCGTCAATCGCCTCGTCAAAGGCGCTTTTGACAGACAGGATTGCCCGCGCGTCTTGCTTGTTTGCCTTATCAATCAGCCGGTTAAGGTTTTGGCGGTTGTACTCGATCATTTGAAAATCAAGCGGCCCGCTATTATTAGCCGCCATATCGTCAATCATGCGGACGGCACTAAGGAAGCCAGGGAATTTTTCTTTAGCAACAACGCCGCGCTCTAGCTGGTCTAGAAGTAAGTTGTTATCTTGCGACATGCGGCCCCGGACAGCTTGAGGCATACCGGAAACGCCCTCTTCTGTCATCTTGGCGCCGTAAGATGCGGCCTCGTCGTATGCGTCTTGCACAGCCTTGCGCTGTTGCCCGGTGCGCTCCACCACGGCGGCACCAAAATCACTTGCGGCCTGGTTAGCGCTTCGCGAAGGATCAGCCCCGCCAAGCGACCGAGCAGCCATCAGCGTGTCGCGCTCTTGATCGTTGAACGCGTCTCGCGCTGCGCGGTTTGCAGATTCTGATTTGAGCGCACCTTTTCGCGCATTGTCCTCTTGTCCAAAGAGCTTTGGATCTCGCGTTATCTGCCCCTCTGTCAGAGTTATGCCAAACTCTTCGTCTGCAACGCGTTGGATCGTATCTGCGCCAGACCACACATTAGCTTGTCTTTGCGTTTCACGCGCTCCGCTCTTGCCAATCGCCCCCATAAGGTTACCCACAACCGCACCGCCCGCAGCGTTAGCTGAACGGTTTAGCAGCCCGTCGCCTTCGGTAAACGGATCGTTAAACGCATAAGCGCCCCCCTCAATCATAGAGATCCCGCGCGGCCCTAAACCAATCTTGCCAAGCCCTGAATAAAGGCTTGTCATTGACGGAATACCGCCACCCAGCTCCAAGGCCATCGCTCCAATCGGACTATCTTCGTAAGCTTGCGAGTAATACTGGTTTACCACGTCGCGCACTTCGCCGCCGTCCATCCCCATTAGCGATGCCATGCCGCCTACTAGCTCGTCGCCTGCGCCCATGGTTGCGCCGCGCTGCATCAGAATAGGCGCTTGCTGGTCAGCGTCGGAAAAATCCATGTAATCCATAAATGTCGCATCTGGATCATAGGTCCGAGGGTCAACGTAGTTTTCGCCCATGACAGGATCAGAAGCGCCCATAATGACGGGATTGTTTGCCGGATCTCGGACAACCGCATCACGCGCACCCTTGCGTGCATTCAGGTCTTGCGCCTCAACGTCTTGTATATCACGAACCGCCCGGTCCGCCTGTTGCAACACCTCACCCGTGCGAGCGGCTGGATTTTCAGCGGGCGCAGGCGTGACGTTTATACCCGGCGTTTGCGCGTATTCGCCATTCTTGAGCGCAAGCGCAAGGCGTTTCGCGGCGTCAGTGTCGCCTGCGGCATCAGCGTTAATTAGCGCTTCTTCTAGCTGGTCGCGGGTAGGCTCCGGCATTAGTCGCCCCTTGTGTACTTATCCACCAAGCCCTCTACCTCTGTGCGAGCGCCCTCGCGGCGCTGCACATACTCTCCCGCAGTGGGATAGTCAGACTCAAAGGCTTGCTGGAACCGCTCTTGACGCCCTGCCATGAACGTATCTAGCCGCTCCAGGTTATACATCAAGATTTCCGGGTTGCGGCTCTGTTCAATGTCGCCAAGCAAAGCCTGCAAGAATGCAATTTCACGCTCTGAAACCTGACCCAATGCGCCGCCAGTCGGAGAGGCTTCGCGCATCGCCTGCAGCTCGCCAAAGCCTACATTCGCCTGCAGCGTAGACAGGAAGCTTTGCATAGAGCCTGCCTCTGTCGAGCCGCCAAAGATTGGAATGTCCGCCATAGCGGCATACGCACCGACTGATTTTTGGTTTGGATCAACAGAGCGCTCGCCCGTCTCTTCGTCCACAATCGTAAACATGTCGAGCGCGCGGTTAATGTCATCAGACACCAACTCGTTTTTCGCCTTCAGATCGTTAAACTTGAGCGCCGCAGCGTTCAGACCCTTTTGCTGTGCATTAGGTGACACGCGCGCATAGCCGTTCGCGTCAAACACGAGTGACGGGTCTTTACCCTTGCTCTGCGGCGGGTCTAGCAGGCTTGCCGCCTGTGCAGGTCCGCCAATCTCTACAGAGCCGTCAGCATTGACCTTGATGCCAGCACGCGGCGGCGTAGCAACGCGGCGTGTCTTGCCTGTCAGCGTAGAGCGCTCATACATGCCGGGCATACCTTCAGGGGCAGCAACAGGCTCAAAGCGCTCTTGCGGCGCTTCAGGGTCGCGCAGGTCTTGCTGCACTTCCAGCGAGTCCCGGTCAACAATCTGGTCATTGACTACAAACGGGTCACGCCCCGCCGCGTCGGCTTGCGCCTTCATGGTCGCTTTCAGGTACTCTTCCGGATCAATCTGCGCCATAGCGACTTGTTGCGGCGTGGCTTCGGGCCCGGCCATCATGCGCGCCATGTCTGCAAACTTGTCTTTCTGCGCCTGCGCCGTTGCAGCCTCTTGCTGTGCGTACTCTTCTTCGCGGCCCTCAACACGGTTCAGGCCCTGACGGCCAACAAAGGCATTCGCCAAGCGCGCCAAGCCGCCTGTAAAGTTGGTAGGGCTGTAATCCATGCCCGTTTGCAGCATGCCCTGATAGTAAGCCGAATCCCGGTCTAGCTTGTCGTAATTAGGCCCAGCGCTCGCAGACGTAGGCAGGCCCATCGCTTCCGCCATAGCCTCTTTCTCTGCTTTGCGCGGGTCTTCATAGCCTGTGTAGCCTTGATAGCCGCCGCCCGGGATTGAGTGATTATTCATATCAGCCCCCACCAAACAGCCAAGGCGAGCCAAGCGCCGCACCGCCCAATCCAAACAGTCCGCCCATCATGGCCTGGTTCTGTTGGTTTTGCGCGTTCCATGCGCCCATTTGGTTATTGTAACCCTGCTGCGTGATGCCCGCTATGTCTGTCGTTGGCATCGCATAAGGCTGCGCCATCGCGAAATTAGGTGTCTGCACCTGACTTCCCGACATAAGCGCCGCAATCTCGTTAATCGGCCTCGACCGCAACCAAGCTTGCTCGTCCAGCTCACTGGCGCGGGCGCGGTCCTGATCATCTGCCAGAATACGCGATTCGTTGAAGTTGGCGTTAGCGTTGCGGTCAGCCCGGTCAGCTACGGCCATCTCATTGCCAAAGCCTTGCTGTGCAATGTTATTGTTATAGGCAAGCTGGTCAGAGCCCATGCCAAACAGCAAAGACTCTGCCTGATTACCAAACGCCGCCTCATCGCGAGACATGCCGGTCATACGCTCAGTAAAGTCTAGTCCCGCACCCATAGCCGCCAAGCGCCGATCGTCTACAGAGCGGTCAAAGTCTTCCATTGCGCGGCTATACATCTCCGAGCCTTCAACAATGCCCTGATTGCGAAGCTGTGAGCGTAGCGCTTCCATGTCCTTGCCGCGCTGCTCATCCAGGCGACCAAACAGCATGTCTTCATATTCTTGCTGCTTGCCTGAAAAGTCGTTTTCGTAGCCCGTCGCAATGTTAGGCAATCCCCGCGAGTCCAGAGCGAGGCCCGGTGCATCCGGTCCCGCTCCGTACTCTACTGGCCCCATGCCCGTTCGGTCTGCCCGTGGCGTAATGCCGTCAAGGCTAAAATCGTCGCCAAGCCATTCGTCAGCCCGGTTTGCTGCGTTCAGGCCAAGCTGCCCGAGCGCAATGTTTGACTGATTGTCGAGGTCGCGCAGTTGCTGCGCTTCTTCGCTAAGCGTCGTTGTCGCCGTAAAGCGCGGAATTGTGTAGGTCTGCCCGCTATTAGGGTCGCGCCACTGGAAAGAATCTGTCTGGTCATAGGTCAGCGAGCCGTCAGGCCCAACCTGGTTAACCTGCCCCATCATCGTGTTAGCGATAGACGTGCTTACGTTTTGCCCCGTCTGCGCTGCGGCGGTGTCCTGCGGATCAGGCGGCGCGGGAGGATCGGATTTCTTGCCCATTATTGGCCCCTAAGTAGAAACGGCTGTCTTTCCAGTCGTCGTCTGTCAGCGTCCACACCACACCGTCAGAGTCACGACCTAAGAGCCGTGGAATGTCAAACCGCTGAAACCCGAAAGCGGCTAACTGGCGATGCAGCGTAACATTGTCCGCCGCGTTTCTTGTTACCACCATTTGCACATTTGCAAAGGCGTATGCGAATAGTTCCTGCAACAGGCGACGTGTCATCCAGCGCTTGGAGATCGATGCGCCGCTAAATTCCAGCGTCCCGCACTCAGGGTTGTAATTGTGCCAGATCCAGCCAGCGACCAAATTACCCTCATTGTTGATAACGCCAATCGCAGCGGTAGAAGCAGGCGTGAAATCCTCGTCAATGCGTGCGTTAACGAAGTCGCAAACCGCCTGCTCGTGCCCGTAAAGTAGCTTCATATCACATCAGCCCCGCGATAACCCCTTAGCTGAGACTTCACAATCTCTGCGTCTGGCGGGAATGTTACACCAAACGTCATCAAAATGCGAGGCGCTAACGTATCACCCTCACCTGTGACCCCGCGCCACTTGATCCGAACGCTCGCAGCACCCTCCCCGTCCCATGTCGCCGTATCCCACAGCCCGCTATCCCAAACGTCCGTATTGACGTTAGCCGGACTATCCGGCGCCGCTGCCGTGTCGATCAGGTAATCCGTCTCAACCAGGACTTTAGGAATAAAGTTATTCGATGCACGGAAGGTTGCCCGCATCCATTGCGCCGTGTTGGTAGCCGTGTCGCCCGTAGGGTTCACAAACGGCCCGACATAATCGCAAGTGTAGTTTGAGCCATTGTCAGAGCCGCCATTTTCGGCCTGGTAAATGTTGCCGTCGCCGTCGCCCCAATACATCTGCCCATTAAGGACCGTGCCGCAGTGCATGTCCATTGTCACCGTTGACCATGCGCCCGTGAGCTGGTGGACCACAAGCCCCTTGTCTTCACTAGATGCACCGGGAGACGGCGTGCAAATGTAAGCAAGGTTCTTGCGGTCCCAGCGCACCACATCCCATGGCGTGCCTGCGCGTTCTTCTACCTCGTCTAGCCATGTCGGCTCAATCCGATCGCTCACTGATACCAGCTTCAGCGCGGCGCGGTCTTTGCTAATCGCTTGGCTAATCGGGACAAAGCCGTCCTCTGTTGCAACAACAAAGTCGCCGCCCGCCTTCATCCATGCATTCTTACCCAGAGGCGGCGCAATCTCGTAGCGCCCAACAAGCGACCAGTCAGAAGCTGGGTCTGTGCCTTCGTAAATCGCCACCTCGCCAAGGCTGGATATAAACACACACTTGTCGTCAACACCGTCGCCAGCATCAAGCGACCAGGTGCCGCCCATGAACAAGGAGCCGCCCTTCTGGAAGATGCCCGCAAGGCTTAGGCTCGTCACCGTGCCAGACTTCAGGCCCACGCCCAGATACCATGCTTTCATGGTGTCGGCTTCAACGAAAAAGAGACGGCCTTTATATGACCAGACATGCGACAGGTTAGACGTTGTCAGGCCAGAGCCGCTAATCGAGCTGTTGCTCCAGCTTGACCCGTCAAACTCTTGCGGCGTGTCAGCGCCATTGACCCCGACAAGGAAATCGCCGCCCGACGTCTCAACCTGGACGAATGACCAGTAACCGCTTGTGAGAGATCCAACCGCAGCCGTTGGCGTAACGTCCGGGTCTGCAACCGTTGTAATGTCGTAAATGCCGTTATCCTGCGCCGCAAACAGCTTTTCAGATGCGCCGCTTTGATAGGTGAACATGGCTTTGCATGTTGCCCCCACTTGCGCGTATTTGGCATTGCCGCCGCGCACCTTGGCGCCTTGGCGTGTCGGGAGGTAGTTTTCCAGCTTGCTCGCTGAATTAGGCATCATGCGCCCAATGTCAGCAAGGTTCATATTGGTGATCAGGCCAGCACTAGGTGCCATGACCTCATTTGCCCATGTGCGAGACTGTGTAGAGCCACCGCTTGCAGGGCGCCGGCCCATTGTCTGGGATAGAGCCCTACGCATCGCTTACGGCTTCCGGGTAGGAAAGCTTCACACCGCGACCAATACGCGGCTTAGAGCGATACACCTTTTTAGGCTCCTTTCCGATCAATACAGCTTTGCGCTTCTCATAGTCGGCCATCTCTTCGGCGTATGGCTGGCCTTTGTTCTGGCGATACTTGTAAGCTGCGCCCAGAATCAGGGCGTCATCATCAAGCCGGAACGTGTCATCATCCGCAGCGATCGCGTTCTTTGTCGTCGTGGCGTCCGTATCGAGCCATAACAAGTCGCTCATATACCAGTATTTGCCCGTGATCGCGCTGCCCAGAGCGGGCTTGGTGTGAATAAGATCCTGATAGATCGTCCAGACATTCACCACAAAGTCATAAGACTGCACGTCATAGCGCAGCCAGTCATCAGGGTTTTCAACAAAGGTTAGCGCCGTCTGAAATTCGCTTGTATACATCTGCACATCAGCCATAACGTGCAGGAAGTCGCTCGGGAGGCTGTGCGTAAGCGTCGAGCCATCCCCGGTAATCGTGGCGATCTTGCGTAGCAATTGCCACTCATGGATCTGCGCAAGATCTAAAGCCGCGTCCTTGATTGCGCGCAGAAGCTCAACGTCTTCGCGATTGGTAGAGCCAAAAACCGCAGTCGGCTGGCTAATACCAATCTTAAGAGCAACCTCTTTGCCAATCTCAAGGACGGTTAGGGCCATCAGGCAGCAACCTCACTATTCAGTTCGCGTGCTGTCGCAAGCAGTGTCTCAAGGGACGGCTGACCTTTGACGGCGTGACCGGACTTCGCCTTGATCCAGGCGCGTAGCTCTGTCTTGTCCATCCCGGCAAAGTCATCGTCAGAGGTGACGGTTTCCGGTTCTGACGCCGTTTCCGGCGCTGGGGCAGGTGCGGGCGCGGTATTGCCCTTGAGGGCTTCCAACTCGCGTTTGAGCTGTTCAACCTCGCTAAGCAGCTCTTTTGCGTCGGTCTTGCTCGCAACCATCTCTTGTGCGCGCTCGATCCAATCCGAAGCGTGCGGCCCAATCGCCTTGCGAGCGCTTTCGCTCGCGGTCGCCAATTGCTCAACAGACAGGATTTTAAGCCCCTTCAAAGACTCAACCTGCCCTTTGCTGAGGAACGGCGCCTCTTCAATCTTCGTGCCAAGCACAAGTTGACCGCCGCCGTTCGCTTTCCAGTGATCGTAGTGTTTATTAAACTTTTCGGCGTAGGTGATAAACCCGCCGCGCGAGCCGTCTGATAGCTGCGCCTGCATGCACGGCTGGTGCGCGCGCTGGTGCATCGTGTCTTTCATGCCGGGGAAACGGATCTCAACCATTTCAATGTCATCAAAGACTTCTGCGGCCTTCGGGTTGTCCTTGCGCGCCTCTGCGGTCTTCCGCTTGTTCAGCTTCGTGCCGTTGTAAAAAATGATGTCCAAGTGGGCGTAAAGCTCGTCATATGATTCTGACATTAGCTAATCTCCTTCTTGTGCAGGCGCTCCCGCAGCGCGAAACCTTCCGCAGGCCAAACCTCGCGAATAGCGTCCTCATATGCGAACTTCCGGCCAAGGTCAGGATTAAAGTTTTCGGGGTCTGCTGGCGCGGCTTTTCCGACAAACACAAAACCATTTTCGTAATGAACAATAGCTATTGTCATTGTCGGCAAGCTCTCAGGGTGGATGTACTCCACGTTCTTGATGCGCGACTTAATGTAATCAAGCGAAACGCGGTTGGGCGTCTTTTGAACGGCTTGGGATTCGCGGTCGGTTACTTCCAGTGATGAGGCTGTCATGGTGTTCTCCTGTGTGACAGTTGTTGGGGAAAGGGGCGAGCCGAAACCCGCCCCGATCAATTAGCCTTATGCGGCGGTTGCATCATCCATAAACGGATACTGAATTTCAAACTCAGCAAGGCCGGTTGATGGTGTATCAACCGCAGACGCGCCTTTTGCGTTTTTAACGCGGTCCCCGGCAACAACAGCGTCGTCAATGCTTCCCGCCGTAGCGGTCGCATAAACAAGGCCATCATCCGCATAGCTCGCAAGAGCCTTGCCAACCGCTTTGCCGTAGATTTGATACCAGCCGTACTCACTCGCGACACTGGCCGACATTGCAACGGCAACAGGGCCAATTGCGTTCGCGGCAAGAAGCGCTGTAGTGTTGTCATCTTGGTTGAATGTCACCCAAGAACCGACCGCCGTTGACGCAACGCCTTTCAAGTAAATGAACTCGCCCACGCCATAAGTATCGTCGTGGCAGCGCATGCGCTCTCCAAGCCGATGGCGCTGAACAGTTTCATTGTCCTCGATTGCTTGCCCCAACAGGGTGTTCTCTGCAGGTCCAAAAGCCATTTGTTTAATCCTTTCTCAGTTTTCCCGCACCCATTAGGACGCGGTGTCGCTGTCGTGAATCTTCGCCTGGTGAAGCGGGTTAAACAGCGTCAGGTTGCCATAGAAACCGATGTGTTGAACAACGGCGTCCTGGTTAACTGGCGTCTGCATCCCACCAAACTCGGTGAAGTTTCGGCTTGGGTGATAACGCATGCGGATGCCTTCCATGTCGAGCATGTAGGAGACATCAGACGGCATAGCCGTACCAATTCCGCCCTCAAGCATGACAGGGATAGACTTGCCTGCGCCGTGGAACTCCAGATTCGCAAAGCCCAGCTTACCAAGGCTGTTCTCGTTCTGGATACGCTGAATTGCTTCAAGCGCCGAAGAATAGGCGCTGAAATGCTCCTCAGCCGCCGCGATACAGTTAGGCCCACGCTTGTTGCGAGAACGCTGGATAACAACCGTGCGGTAGATTTCCTGCGCCGTCGTAGACGTGAACTGCGTAATGCCGGTGAAGTCGGCATCAATGTCGAACTCTGACGTTCGCCAAATGGCGTTTGCAGAGCGGTCGATACCGCCATAAGTCCCGGTATTCGCAACCGTAGGCAGTGCCGCTTGCAAACCGCCGATTTGGTTTGTTTCGGTGCCGTCTGAGTGAATGTCTTCAACAATCCGGTCCTGGATCTCATTCTCAGCCGCAGTAATTTTCTGCGCCATAATGTCGAGAATTTGAGCATCGCCGGAATTGTCCAACAGGTCATTCCCCGCAAGCACAACGGAAACCGCTGATTGCTTCGGATCAAACACCGCGTCAGAAAACATCTCTTTGCGTTTTGGGTTCAGGTACTGCAGCCCGCTATAGCGCGTGAATGTGCCGCTTTCGGCCCACAACAAACGCTCACGGATTTCAGGCCCGCTATATTCTTTCCACCCGCCTTTTTCCTTCAGCATATAAAGGATGGCGTTGGAATTGCTCACCAAGTCTACATAGCCTGGCGAGCGCTCCGCAAGTGCAAGAGAAAGCGTCTCTTGCAAATCTGTGCGGCTTACAATCTGTGTCATTTAGATCGCTCCGGTTAGGTTACCGGCCTCGACGCTTGCGCATAGCGCGTTTTACTGCCTCTTCAGCCGACTCTGCAGGCTTTTCCGTCTTGGCAATGCTGCCAGACTGCGAACCTGCGCTAAGTGTAGCCTCGGCGGTTTCAGCGCTCTTAGCTTTCTCTTCGGCTTCGGTTTCAGCGCTTGCCGTAGATTCTTTACGGGGTGGTTCATCCTTGCCAGCGAGACGGCGGGCGCGTTTCAATGCGTTGTCCAGCCGCTCGTTAGGTGAGTTACCTAACCCCTTATGATTCTGTAGCATGAACATTATGTCTGATTCAAGCTCGTCAAAATCATCATTCTCCAATCGCAGCTTATCAATATACGATTGATTGGCCGCAATCTCTTTTTGCTGGAAGCCCTGCAGCATGTTTTCTAGCTGCTTAATATGGTTCACCGCCTTGTTCAGGTTGGTTTCCATAGTCTTGTAAGTCTCAGACGTTTGCTGCCCTAAGACCTTTTCTGCCATTTCGGTGAGGCTGACATTGTGGCGCTGCGCAATCGTCGCAATCGCCTGCATTGGATTTGTCCGCATGACCTGATCAAGCTGCGCATAGTCCTCCAGCACCTTGTCTAGCGTCGTGTTGAAACGCTGCGCCAATGGCTCAAAGCGCTCTACGCTCGACCACTTCTCAGCGCCCTCTTTGTGCTTGGCGTAACCCTGTTCGAACTCGCCTTGCATCCGCTCGACCTGGTCGCGAACACTCTGCGGCGTGGTTTCCCAATCGGCCTTAGCTTCTTTGCTCCACTCGCGCGGCGCCTGGCTTGTCGTCTCACTCTCTGCGGCCGATTTTTCTGCAGGCTGGCTTTCTGCCTCTGACGCCTTCGCGGCTTTCTCAGCGGCCTTTTCTGCCTTCTCAGCGCGCTTTTCAGCCTCTTTTACTCTGTCCTCAGATGCCTTGGCACTCTCAGCGGCTTCGGCCTCTTTTGCCGCTTCAGCATTCTTGCGGCGTGTCTCAGCGCCTTTCTTTGCAGCTTCAGAACGCTTTGCGGCTGCATCATCGGCAGGCTCCCCCTCAGATTGTGGTCCTTTGGATGTGTTAGGCGCGTCAGTTTCCTCGCCCGCAAGCTTGTCAGCCGCTTGCTCTGTCTTCGTCTTGACGCGCTCCATTGCCTTAGCAACAGCGTCAGTCGCGCTTGGCGTGCCTTCTGTTGCGCCACCATCCGAGACAGTGCCCGGTTCAATCGTTACGGTTACATCATCAGCCATTAGCAGAAGCCCTTTCTTTGCGTCTAACCTTGCGGGCCTGCTTTTTGGTCAGTGTTGGTTTACGCAGATTGTGCTGCGATGCGGCCCGCTGCAAAGTCGTCTTTACCTCTTTGAAATGCGACTTGCTATCCGTTTTAGCGCGATGCGCACCAGGGTTCTCGTTGCCTACCTCGACATAACCGCGCGCTTGCTGTTCACGGCGCATGGTGCGTTTGCAGGTGTAGATTTTGCCGTCAGCCTGACTTTGCAGGTAATCCACGCTGCCATTGATCACAGACGGCGCGGCGAGGTCAGCCCTGTTATCCGGCACCCACTCGCGGTGATTGTCCGGCCAGTTATCGACATCATGGAAATCGCCGCAGAACTTGCACTGCTTATAGGTCTTGCGGGTCATTATCGCCCCCGTGGATGGCCGCTTTTCTCGCCTAGCTCTTGCAAAATCAGCCGCAGGCTTACGGTTCGCAGCTCTTTACGGTCTTTTGCTGCGGCAACGCTGGGGTGAGCTAAAAGCCGATTTAACCTATCTCTTTCCTCAGCCAAACCATATCCAGGCCGCCCGCGATTCATGTAGTCCACGTCAAGGATTACGCGGCGCACGCCGTCTTCGTTAAGCCCGCTTGCATAGCGTACCCGATCCGGCGCAGAGGCTCCCACATCAGCGGCATCAGTATCACCGTTTGGTTGATCAAGACCGCCTCGTGACGCTTCTTCAGTCGGCTCGACCGTAGCGACTTCACCCGCCTCAACTTTACCGTCCTCGTTGGGAGGTGCCGCCTCTGCTTTTGTTTCCAATTCAACCGGCTCATTGACTTTATCGCTCATTATCGCGCCCCTTGTTTGCCTCTGCAGCCGCTTTGTTGGCCGCGTCTACATGCATTCGTTCTAATTCTCTAGCATGTTTCTCCGCCGCGCGCACGTCTTCTGCGGCGAGGTTCTCCAAGCGGCGCGTATGCTCTGCTTCAGCGCGGGCATCATCAGCTGCGGCCTTGCGCTCTGCGCGCATAACGTCTGCCTCTGCAACCTTGGCCTTGGCCTGCATGTCCGCCATGCGCTTAGCCTCGTTATCCTTGGCCTGTTGTTCGCGCTTGAACTGTTCCTCTTGCGCTTTGCTCTGTTCCTGTGTCGCCTTGGCAGCGGCGTCAGCCTTTTTGGCCTCTGCCTCTGCAGCCTGTGACTTGGCGTCGGCCTCTGCTTGGATCTGCTCAGGCGATGGACCGCCCTGACCCTCTGCAGCGGCTTTTGCCTTAGAGCGCATTTGCTCTACCAACTCGTCAATCGTGCTTTCAAGCTGCCGACCGACACGCCAAGGCGCGGTAGAGAACTGCAATAGCTCACCAATCAGCGGCCCCGCTTCCGGCGCGGCCTCGATCACCGCAGACGCCTGTTGCAGGAATTGCCCCACGGCAGCGGTAAACTGTGTGCGGTTCTCTTTTTCTGCCTGCTCGTCGGCCTGGATCGTGGAATCTGTTTCAATGTCCATTGCGAACGCGTTCAGCTTTTCAGACCGCAGGAACTCTTGCACATCTTCCCACGTTATCTGCTCGTCAAGCTGCGCCTTCAATTGTTCCTTGGACTTGCGAGCCTCTGCAATCGGATCAGGGGGCGGCTGTTGAGGCTGCGGCGACAGGCCTTGCGGACCAGGTGCTGGCGGCTGCGCCTGTTGCTGCATAGCCTGTGCCCGCATGGTTTGCGCGGCTTGCTGCGCCTGTGCGTCGATCATCTTGGATTGTTCAGCGTAGATTTTAGCCAGCTCTGCGTCGCGTGGCAGCTCTACCCGTGTCATGTCGATAAAGGTCTGCAAGTCGAAATTCTCTGCAGCAATCTCTGCGGCAATCTCTATCGCCTCGTGGGCAATACGCACCATCTCTTCTTGCCGCGAGCGAATGCGCACATTGCCGTACTGGGTTTTGAGCTTTTGGGCGCCCAACGTCTCGCTTGCCTGCGTCTGGCCGCGCATAATGTCGCTAATGCCCGTAATCTCGTAAATGTCCTGAATAAGCTGTTGGCGAATCTCAACCATAGCCTGCACAGCCTGGATAACCTCGCCAAGCGGAAGCCACTGCACGAGGTCTTTGCGCCCGTCGATAGCGTTAAGCCCGGTAATCGGCACCAGTATCTTGTCATCATTGCTATCAAGCACACGCTGCAGTGCCGCAGCGACGTTTTCAGCGCCTGCCTCATAGAAGCCCTGCAGCTTGATCTGATCGACAAGATTGTTAATGCGCCGCGTGTAGCGGTTAATCTCTTCAACCTGGTCTGCGTAAAATAGCCAATCCGGCACGCTGGTTAGGGTTTCGGGCTCTTTCGTGCCGTAAGCAGGCTCCGGACATGGCCAGAACGTGCGCAGCTTCAGCTTAGGCGGGCCTTGCTCAAGAATCGTTTCATAGTTCTCTGCAACCCAGATGACCTTTTTCGCGCGCTTGTCCCAGATCTGCCAGACCTTGCACGTCTTCTCTACGTCATAGCCTTCCGGCGTATCATTGTCGCCAGACTCGAATTTAACGTCATCCCAATTGATATGCTGGCCTTTGAAGCGCTTTTTGGCCGCGTCCATCGTAAAGTAACCCGCTCGGGCCACCCATTGCACTAGCTGCCAGTTGGCTTGCGGATCGTGCAGGAAGTTGGAGCGCAGCAAATGCACGAACGGCGCGCACTCGCTACCATAGGCCTCTTTGTCGTGATCGACCCACAAGACGCCGCGGGCAAACAAAGCGAGGTCATCACGGACAAGGCAAAGCTGTTTATGCCCATCTGTCTTGCGCATGTTGGCGATAAGAACGCGCTCAACCACTTCGGACGCCGTGCGGGCCAGCTTGTCGCGCTCCTTGAACGCCGTGGTCACAACCGGGACAGGCGGGCGGGCATAGATGGAAGGCTTGATAACCTCCATGTTCGCCCAGAAGATCTGAAACTCCGGATCGCCTTGCGCCAGGTTGCGCAGATCTTTCAGGTTGGCATAGGCTTTACTTGCCGCGTCGCAAGCCTGGTTCCACTGGACGCCCTGCTTTTCCGCCGCCTCCAACAACGCAAGGTAGGGCTTGGCGTCGTTATTGTCGTCTTTGCGGTCTTCTAGCGGCTTGTCCGCCTGTTCCTGGTTCATCGCTTCAGCCTTTTCCCAAAGTTATTACCCGTTGGCACAGGTGGTAACATTACGCCCCCAGCCAGCGGGTCACGCGGCTGTTGTGTCACCGCTTTTACAGCAAGTGAAGGCTTCCATACAAGGGATAGGTAACGGAAAGCGTCCGCGAGGTGACTTGCCCAGTCGTGAACCTCGTTCTTTTTGAACGTCTTCAAGTCGTTATCCCAGTCGCGGCGGTAGTTCTCTAGCGCAGGGATTCCCACCGCATCGCAGCGCGGATGGAAGACGGCACGCTTCAGGGTCTCACGCGCTGCAGAGATGCCCGCCTGCTTAGACACACCGGGGCAAAGCTCGGGCTTGAACTTGTATTTCAGCATAGCCTGTATGACCGTATCAGCGCCGTCTAGCACCCATTGGCGCTGTTTGGCGTCGTGTGGAACGAAGTCTGTTCCCTCTATCCAGCCATGTGTTTCGCGCTTCTCGTCACAGATCTTGCGGTAATGATCGACGCCCGCGCCGCTATGCGTGTAGCAGTCAAGAATAACCACCTGCCCGGCAACCACCTGGAACCACCAGATTGACGTATCGTCGCTAACGCCAATGTCCCAAGCCCGGTGAACGGGCAAGAGCGGTGCAGCCTCGGCCTCTTCGGTAATGCGCCCTTCGTCGCGCACGTTGCGCAGTTCGATAGCGTAGAACGCACCCATGATAGCCGCGGTAAAGCTGCACTCGTATTCCTGCTCAAACAACGCCGTCCCGAAGTCTTCGCCGTAAATGTCTTTGTACTCTTCAAGCGCCTCGACCAAATCAGCCTTTTTAACGGCGCCAGTCTCGTAAACGTCGAGCTTCTGGCTAAACCAGTTGTCCCGGTGCAGGCCCCTGTCATACATGGTGTAAGCGTGGTTCTGACCGCGCGGCGTGGTAATGAACGTCGCCCAGCCATTATTTTCAACCACCATAGGCCGAATGTAGGCCCACGCTGCAGGGTTAGCCAGAGCCCACTCGGAGAACGTGACGCCGGCCACACCGGAGCCAACCAGGCTGTTATAGCGATCAGAGCCAATAACCTGCCATGACGCGCCATTCTTGAACCGGATTTTCATTTCCTGGTCATTGCGGCTTGCAATCAACTCGCGGGGAAATGCCTCGTCTATCCGGCGCATGCCCGTGTGAGGGTTAACAGCGTCCCAAATGGCCTTACGGGCTTGCGCATACTCGGGGAGACAATGCCAGTAGTTTGCAACGCGCTCGTGAGCTTTAATCGCCGTGCCGTGCAAGCAAACGTCATCCTTACCCGCGCGGCGGTGCCAAATTCCTATAACGCGCTTGCAGTCTTCCTTAATCCACGCGTCCCAGAGTGGGCCTTGGTAGTCACGCGGACGCCACCCAATGTTAGGGAGTTGGATTCTCTGCTTTTGCGCCAGCATCTGAGCCCCTGATTTTGTCGCCAGGGCGCAAGATACGGCTAAGCGCTCGCATCAGCAAGGCGCTCAGTCATTTACATCCTCCGAAGGGCGGAAAATTGGCTGTTCTGCCTTGGCGGTGAGTAGGGCGCGCACTTGGATGCCGTCATCTGTGAGAAACCAGCAGCGGCCTATCCAGCCGATGAATTTGCGTTCTGCGAGCCCGCGATCTTTGAGGGCGTGCAGCGACATGGCTGGCCGTGTCGGGAGCATCCAGCGGCCTACAATGGCGCTCCAGGCTTTGTGCTGGCGAGGATCGTAATAGAACCCAACGGGGCGCGGCTCGCACTTCGACGCTCGAAGTAGCATCTCGGTCATTTTGGGCGAGAGACGATACGTTGCGAGATCACCACACTCTGCCTGCTTTAGGCGTTCGATGAGATTAGTCATTGGAATGCACCTTTTCTTGTGTAAGATTGCGCCGCAGATTGAAGCGCAACGAGCGGATCAATCGGGAGAACTTTGCAAATCTCCCACACGAACTTTGTCGAACAATTGGTGCGGCCCTGCTCAACCTCCCAGAGATGGGCCTTTGAGCTTTTCATGGCATCCGCCACAGCCTGCAAAGACATGCCACTTTTTTTGCGCGCATCTTTGATCAGTGACCCAAAATCCGGTGACGCCTCGTCGCGATCATCAGGCGTCAAGGATGCCATCAGAATACCAAGGGCTTTTCGGACTTGCGGTTCGTTAACGCCCATCACCCTTCCCCCTCTTCACCAGTTGCCTCTATGAGATTAGTCATTGGCCGGTCTCCTGCAGCCGCCACGATGGGAGAAACGCGCGCATGTCACGCCGGGCCTGCAAGACCGAGCGACGTGCTCGGTAGATGCGGATTTCCTCAAGTTCATTCTTTGACTCCAGTTGCTCGATCCGGCTCTCAATGTTGGCCAACAATCGGTCGATCTCATCGAACTCCGATGCACGTTTAGTGAGCGCTCGCATCAAGACTCTCCCGTTAGCTGAGAGGCAGTGCGGTCTTCACCAGTTGCCTCTATGAGATTGGCGGCGAGGACTTTGCGGGCATTGGCTAGGCGAACAGCGTTCTTTTTGCCATTTTCAATGTGCTGCGTTTGGAGTCGTTCGTTCTCCCCCCGCAACCGTGTCACCTCATCCCGTAGGGCAGGCCAAGCGTTGACGAGGGCGACTATGAAGGCGGCATTGGCGTCACCTTGGGCACCAGTTGGAATGCTGTACTGGCTCCAGTGAAATGACCCAAAATTCTTGCGGCCCTTCAGCGACCCGATAATGGTGTAATCGCCGTCACTGTCGTCAGGCCCATAAATCACGCCGTTTGCAACGTGTTCATCCTCTGATCGTTCTCGCCACGGCGTTGAAGTCGCAGCCTCTGCCAGCCGTTGTATCTGCTCTAGTGTTTCTGGGGGGAGGAGGTTAGTCATTGAGGAAGCGCTCCATGTAATGTTCGGCATTGTGGGCGATCAGAATGAAGCGGTGTGAGCCGTCCTCATTCTCTGATAGGAAGGCTTTTTCCGTGCCCGACAGTTGGCGCGTGAACATGTTGTATTCGCTTTGCTGAATGTGATCTTTGTACATCACGTCGAGCCGGTCAGTGATCGTGTTGAAAGCCGTGCCGACAACGACATAGGTGTTGCTGGTCTTGGTGTGCTTCCAAATCTGATCTTTGATTGGCGCTGGTCTTCCGTCGATCGTCTGCATCTCTCGTTCTCTCTCTGCCTTGTTTGGTTAGTCGGCCCACTGCCCGAGACCCTCTGAACTGAAAGGGTGGGCGTCTTCCATGTCGCGGGCGGTGTCATCGTCCCAAGGGTCGCGGCCAGCAAAGCCCCTAGGGTTGACTCGGTTCCAGTAACGATCTTTGCATCGGCTGTTGCAGAACTTCTTGTTCGGATGGCCCTGAATCGACTTGTTGCAGTTCGGACATTTTCGCTTGCTCATATCGTTCTCTCTCTGCCTTGCTTGGTTAGTCGGGCTGTCACCAGTTTCCGCCAGCGGTTTCGGATTCGCCCCATGTGCAGGGGCCACAAAGCCCGGTAGCGTTCACGACAGGCTTGGCGTCACAGACCTCGCATTCGCGCGTCCAGTCGCAGGCAAAAGCCTCTTCGTTGGTCAGGTCTTCCGGACGTTTATTGGTCCGCTCGGATTTCTTTCGAATGTGAATGCGCTCTGTCACTTTCTCTCTCCTTCCCTATTCGGGTCTGCTGGCGAGGGTGCGCAGCTCGTCTTTGAACACCGCAAGAACCTCGTTCAGACCCTCGATACGGGCCACCTCTTTCGCCTGTTCAGCGGCGTAGTATTCGATCTTCCTGATAGTCTCGTCATACTGTTCAGAGCGCCACTCTGCGGGGCTAAGCGGCTCAACAGGAGCCGGTTCATAACTGCAATCAAAGTCTATGCTTTTCTGAAGTTGTTCAATTGCAAAATCCCGAGTTGAAACCATGACGGGGTGCGCGGGATTCCATGCACGCACCTTTTCCAACATCTCATTGTAACGTGCGAGCTGAGCGGCGTTTTGCTCGATGCGCCCTTTGCGATACTTGCTTTCCTCTGCATAATAGGCGGCACAAGCCTGTTCTAATTCGTCATCCGTGTAAGCGCTCAGCTCTTCTTTGCGGGCGCGAAGCTCTGCGAGTCGCTTTGTATAATGCGGTGATGGCTCCCATTGATCCGGCAAAGGAGCGTCCCAAGGGTCATCTCGCATCCGCACGAGAAAACCCATTCCGCGCCCGCAATGTTGGATGAAATCGGCGACGGACTGCTTACCGTCTGCGAGTGTTGATGTGTAACCTGTTGGCATCTCTATCTTCCTTGTCTTGGAGTTGGCACCCACACAGCCGCGATAAGCAGCCATGCGAGGCAAAGGACCACGAAAATAAAGGATAACATGTGAAGCCCTTTCTTGCACCACCTCTAGTCCCAAGGCGGCACAGTGTCAAGCCTATTTTTTGATCTCAACAACAATGTCGCCAGTGTGCGCAACGTCGAGCTTGTCACCGTATTTGGAGGGGGCCAGCTTAGCTAGGTACTTCCAGCGCGTATCAATCTTAAGCCGTGCTTTAGCAATTGCGTTCTTGTCCTCTTCGACATTATCCGCAATTTCCACCACTTCCTCGAAAATAGAGTCAGCTCGCCCCTCGCGTGCGCGCGCGTAACGCTTCAGGCGCTCGCCTTTTTCATCGTCTCCCCGCAACCAGTTATGAAACGTAGCCTCGGAACACGTGTCTTTCTTTGCGCAAGCCTGTTTGACAGAAAGTCCGTCAGTCATAAGCTTTAACACCAAGTCTATTTTTTTTTGCGTATCTGCGCTAATCTTTTTGGACATGCCCGCCCCTACACTACCGCTACTAGAATCCAAACGGCATTAGTGCCTAGAACGCCTGCCCACAGTCCGAGCCATATACCCTGCGTATAAGCAAGCTTGCGCTCTGCCTTCAGGGCTTTAGCGCGGTCATCGAGCATTCTTGCGGGGTTACGGTGCATCATGGTCATGCGGGACTTCCAGCCTGTTTTTGCCTATTCGCGCCATTGCGTCGGCGTGTCTTTGGCTTGTGAGCGTTTGGTATAGCACTTTTCTCGCTGTCTTGCGCGGGTCTTTGGCAATCGCCCTGAATTGCTTCAACGCCCTTTGCTTTGAGACATTGTAGCGCCTGCGCGATATGAACCATTTCGCCAATGCGGTTATCTGCGTAATCATCGGACACATGGTCATGGACGCGCAGCCTTTTGTAAATGGTTTTGCGATGGGAAGCCTCGCGCTCTGCGGCCCGGATTAGGTCATCCAGCAAAACGTTCATGCGTCTTCTTCCATTGCAGCCAATCCACCTTGCTTGCTTTTTCTGATTTGAGAATCTTTTTGCACCGGGGACAAACCGTCCGCCTTGCGCATTTCGTTTCCTGAAACGGAGGATCTTGCCAAATCTCGTAATAAACATCGTAGCCATGCCCGAATAAGAAACACTTGGCTTTTTCGATTGTGTTAGTCATTGGCGGGCTCCTCGGAAATCATTTCCTTTAAGTGAAAGCCGCGCTCACGTATGTCATCGAATACCCGAGTCGGCGCGCTGAATGAGTTGATTGCTTCCTGCGGATCAATGATGGGATCTGACAGGACTTTCTTGCACCGCTTGCAAACGGTGAGAGTCACCGTCCCGCGCCCGACAACGCCGCCATACCACGACGAAGGAACCTCTTGAGTGTAAGCTCGATAAACGCGAACAACTCGGTTATGCCCAAGGCGCTCGCATTTCTTTTTCGCTGATTGGAACCATTTGAGCATCACTCCACCCCTCCCGCAGCCAGGAAGATTCCGACTGCCGCCAGCACCCACGGCCCATAGGCCATGAACGCCACGAGCCACGGATTATGCCGCTTTGTATTTAACATCTTCACCATTTTCAGCCCCTACCTGGTTAAGGAAATCAGCCCCACGCTGCGTTAAATAGTATACTTCCTGGTTAAAGCCTGTCGAGGCTTCGCGCTTGCCGTCCGCTCTGATCAGGCCGGCGGTTTTCAGGACGTTTAGCCGCCCAGAAGCGGTTTGGTTGAGCATGCCAGTAAACTTGCAAAGCTGTTCACGGGTAACGCCAGACCGACGAGCAACACAGTATAGCGCTATCATGCCGTTAGTCTTCGCCTTCGGGCGCCACTTGTCCGCAGCCTCCGCACTGGTCGCGCTTGTCTTCTGGTGAGGCACCGCGAACAGATCCGGTTGCAGGTGGCTTTCTGCGGCATTGCACAGGGCGCGCAATACGTCCGCATTCACCTCGACAAAAACCGCGGCGCCAGACACGCCCCGCATCTCACCGCGAATTGCGTCTATCTCTTTGAGTAGGTCCATCAAACCGCTCCCAGCTTTTTCTCAAGCTCCGCAATATGCGCCAGCGCTTCAGCCACAGCCTCGCGGGCTTCGCGAATCATTTCGTCATCACGCTCAACCCGGACAATCTTTGCCTGCAGGTGCACAGGCAAGCGCGGGTCAAAACACATGAAGTCGCACCAATCACGGGCCGTGCAATCAAGCTGCCATTGGATCTGCCAAGGGTAATTGGCCCCGAGGTTTTCAATGCTGCCATCCAGCAGAAAGCTAATGTGGTTGCGCGTAATCGGGCATTTGACCTCTAACAGGCCGTCCTTGCCAACCAATCGATCAGGGGATGCGCCGGACATTTCAAGGCTTGGATGATCCACAAAGTCGCTAAACGCGCACTCTACGCCCTTTTCAAACTCGTAATAGGCAACCGCGTTAGCTTCCTGATCAAGCCCCCACTGCATAGGCGCGCTTACGAAATGCTCTGTTGCTTGCCTCGCAAGGCGTTCTGTCAGAACCTCATAAACGTAGTTTTCCCAAGTCTGATAAGGCTTGCCGTTCTTCATGCGCCGCGCAATGTCGCCAATGCGAGACGCGGTTATCTTGCCAGATCTTTTTTTGATCCAAGCCGGTTTATCCTGAGGATTAAGCACGACAACAGCCCTCCAACTTACCCCGCTTTAGCCGCATGTGAGCCGCGCCGCTGGTTAGGCCAATTGCTTCAGCCCAATCTATTAAAGCAAAAATCCCATAAGGAGTGCCCACATAAGTAAAGTCCTTGCGGTTTCGCATTTGCTGCGCAGGTGTTGCCCACCGCACATTACCCGGGTCATAGTTGCCGTTTGGGTTTATCCGGTCCAAGGACATTTCTGGCGACGGCTTTAGCCCCATATCTTCTATGAACAGCGCAAAATCATTCCATCGCGCACAAATTTTGATGCCTTTAGCGCCCCATCCGGCGTAGTCCTTATGCCGTTTGCTCAAACACCTTCGCCGCATTGCTTGCCAGTGACCATATTCGGGCATGTATCTTCCCCCGTGACTCTTTGCTGGAGCGGGCAAGCCCGTCTTACAACCACACGTTTTTCGAACACCCGAATCAACTCTTCCTTTTGGAGCCTTAAAGCATTGGCCGCACCGACACTCAAACACAGATAGCCGCCGCCCCTCTGCTGTTTTCTCCGAAGTTTCACAAACAAACTTAGGCGCAATCCAGGCGTCGCGGTCTTGCGGGTTAGTTGCTGTCATTTGTTGCCCCCCGTCAAAATCATGTCGTTTTCTATAAAGTATTTGTTCACAGCAGCTTCGCACGCTTCCTCTTCGCCCTTCTTGTCATACAGCCCGCCCAAATTGCTGCACGCATAAAGGCACTGGCCCAAAATTTCGCTAGGCGTGTCGCGTAGGGAAAGCCGCGCGCTCGCTTCGCGCTCCCCTCTGACCATACAAACGCGCCCCACGAGTGTTGCGCGTTCTTTTTCTTCCCCGTAAGTGGGTTTTTGCTCTCCCAGCAAAGCAAGCGCCGCCACAAGCGCCGCCCCAACACAAGCGCCGCCGAGCGCAATTGGAAAAACGGCTGATTTTGAAATTGTATCCGCCATCAGCTCGCCCCCAGCTTCTGCGCCCACTGCGCAAGTGTTTCCTGCATCTTCCCAAACGATTCCACAGGCACGTTTTCCAGCTCACTCGCAACGGTCACGCCATTCTTGCCCATATAGGTTAAGAATGCCTCTTCCTTGCGGTCCAGCTTTGTCAAAAGCGTGCGGATGGTCTTGACGTTATCAGGCGTCAGAACGTCGCCGGAAAGCTCCGTCTGACCGTCATTGTCTTCCCCGCCTGTCTGGATGCCAAGTATATTGCAGAGGGTGTAACGCTTGCCATAGGCCACAGTAGAACCTCGGGCTTGCACGTTGTTTTTGCTGCCTGATGTATCAAGGGGCAATCGAATGGTATCAGCGTCGCTATGGCCGTTTCGGTGCGAGAGGATACAAGAAACCGCAATCGCGCTTTCCAGATCTTCGACCTTGAATCTGACGCTAAATCCATGCTCACCCAATACGGGACGAACAGCGGCCTGTATGTCTTCGAGCTTGGCGTATCGTGCATTTTGGTGCCCCTCTCCGGCTTTCGCAACCGCTGGCAGCTTAGGCTGCATTTCTGCAAAAGCCGCCTCATACTCGCGGCGAAACTCGTCGTTTCGTTCATCGCGCGCCATCAAGCGCAATTGCTCGATCATCTCGACCGGCATACCAGCAAACGCCGCACGCTCCACGATAGATGCCTCTTCAGGCAGGTGCGCGGTCAAGTCCCGCTTTGGTGCCTCAACCGGCAATGTCTCTTGTTCCAATTCAGTCTCCGTTTCTTTAGTCATCTTGTTTATTTCGCTCCCCATTCAAGGCAATCTGAGCGGGCGCGAGAATCTGGTAAATGTTCGCCAAAACCTCATTTGCGCTAGCGTCCCGCCCCCAGAAATTTACATAGTCGCCGTTAGCGTATGCGTTCATGTGCAAAAATGCAGACTGTAGAGCGTTTTCTACAGTTTTAATTTCGTCGCTAGTCATCATAAACCCCGCTTTCCTCTATCGCCCATGTCAGGTCGCTTTCGCGGTCGCTCCACGCCTGGTCTTCGTCTTCAAGCTCACTAATCTGCGCAAACAGGTCATTAATCCGAACGCGCAGTTTCTTACGGCGTGCCTGTATGCGTCGAATGCGGTTCTCTTTGTGAAACACCCGCAGAACGTCCAACGGGCTAACCTTACGTGTCACGCTCATGCGAAATGTTCCTCTTGCCATGCTTCAACATCTGCCGACTCAGCAAATGTTTCCCACTCTTCCGCGCAATACTCACAGACAAGCTCGTCATTCACTTCAAACGCTTCTATCAGGTCATTGTTGCGGTAATGGTCGCAGCGGGTGCAAACAAAAATACTCATCGGTTAGTCTCCTTTCGTTCTGTACTGGCACAGCTCGCCGTATGCGTCAAGTGCCGATTTGGCGCTAATGTATTGACAAGAACGCCGCGTTCTGTGCATAGCAGGATAAAGCTAAAAAAGGGTTTTGTTACATGACATTGAATGAATGGCTTGAAGATAAGGGCTGGAGCGACATGCAAGCCGCAAAGTATTTCGGCATCAGTCGTCCCGTTATCAATCGAATCAAGAACGGCGTGCGCTCGCCTACTTTTGATCATGCGTTTCGCATCTGGATCGGAACAAATGGCCGCGTTGGCTTCATGGGATGGGCAAGCCAGGAACATGCTGACGAACTCGCCTGCGAGATTAAGGGGCGTAAATAATGCAAGCGGGGCTAATTCATCATTTCAACGTAGAAATTGCGTGCGAGGTTGGCGTTAATGCCGCTGTCGTCGCGGCCAACATTCAACACTGGTGCGCGAAGAACGAGGCTAACGAAAGCGAGCGTCATTTCCACAATGATCGTTATTGGACATTCAACAGCATAAGCGCTTTCGAAAAGCTGTTTCCTTACCTCACCATCAAGCAGATCAGAACCGCGCTCGACAAGCTGGAAGCGGCTGAAATCATCGTTTCCGGGCGCTTCAACAAAGACACCCGAGATCGTACAAAGTGGTATAGTTACAATGGGATAGAGCAAAGGGTAATGCATTTGCCCTTGAGGGCAGATGGCATTTGCCCCTCAGGGCAATTGTCATTTGCCCCTCAGGGCAGACCATTACCAGATAATAAACCAGATAATAAACCAAATAAAAACCTTAGCGCGCCTGCGGGCGCGAGCTTGCCCAATGAGGGGGCAGCTCGCTTGCAGGCGCTTTTGGGAGAGAACTGCACCGGCAATCCTGTGTTGGGAAATGCGCTCCAGACTCTATCGGAAGAGGCGGAAGCCTTCGACGGCAGACGTATTTTAATTAAATCCCGGTTTATGGCGGATCGGGTAACCGAGGCGTTGAGGCACATTCTGAAAGAAAAAAATCTCGTGGTCACGACGAACCCGGCTGACATGCAACTTGAAGAGGTTGAGGGATGAACAAAACCGAACGCAACCGCCAGATCATCGAACTGCGAGACAAGGGCCACACCTTCGCAGAGATTGCCCGCAAGCTTAAAACCACCAAAGGCACTGTTGCCGGGGTCTGCGCCAGGAATGGCAGAACTAACCCAAGCGCAACGGAGCTGCCCGCAACGACGCACCTGGACATTTTCAAACGCTGCGCCCGAGGCGAATCTTACGTCAGCGTGGCGAAGCTTTACGGTATCACGCGCAACCGTGTGGGCGGGATCTACCACCGCCACCCGCTAGCGATTGAGGCGGACAATCTGGATCTTGAGATCTGCGACCTGCTCGACAAGGGGTTTGATAACCACCAGATTTGCCACCTGTTAACCGTTTCGCGCAATCAAGTGAGCGCCATGCGAAACGCATTGGAAAAAACCAGTTGACACTTTGTGCCATTATGGGGCATAGGTGTTTCACCAATTACGGTACGGAGACTAAATTATGGATTCACAATCAATCAAAGACGCTTTGGCGCAAGCGCGCGCTAGACTAGGCGCGCTTGCCGCAGAGCATAACGAGCTTGCAGAGCTTTTGGGCTCACCCGCAATCGGCGCGGCGTCATCGCCTGCCACTCAATACCCAATCGGCGACAAAGTAATTATTCGAGCGCGTGACGCGGGTGTTCACTTCGGAACGCTCCAAAGCGTCGATGGGCGCACGGTTCAACTGACCAACTCCCGCCGTATGTGGCGCTGGTGGTCTGCTGGCAAAGAGATCAGTCTGTCAGGCGTTGCGCGTCACGGGCTCGCTAATCGTAAAGAGGTTCGGATCGCTGGCGAGGTTGCTGAACTTTCAATCCTCGACGCCTGCGAAATCATCGCAATGACGGACACAGCGATTGCCTCGCTTGAAAATGTTGAGGTCGCAAGTGCCCGATAGCATCCAGCTCTTTGATGATGGTCCGACGGCGGAGACGTTCGACGGCAACGGCTACGGCTACGGCTACGGCGACGGCGACGGCTACGGCTACGGCGACGGCGACGGCAACGGCAACGGCAACGGCGACGGCGACGGCGACGGCTACGGCTACGGCGACGGCGACGGCAACGGCAACGGCAACGGCGACGGCGACGGCTACGGCTACGGCTACGGCAACGGCTACGGCTACGGCTACGGCTACGGCTACGGCGACGGCTACGGCTACGGCTACGGCAACGGCGACGGCTACGGCTACGGCTACGGCAACGGCGACGGCTACGGCTACGGCGACGGCTACGGCTGAAATTAATTAACCAGGAGACTAAATTATGAATTTGAACCTCACTGCAACAAACAAGATCACGGAAAGCGAGGCCCGCGCGGCCTACACGAAAGCGCTTTCTGCTTTCGATGCCCAGGCCCGCAACTGCGAGTCACTGGCCGAAGAACTCGAAGAAGAACAGAACTTGCTTAACAAGCTCAAAGGCGAGCTGGACGCGGCGCAGCTTACGTTTATTCAATCGGTTGAACGCACCGTGTTCGAGCCGAAAACCAAAGACGACGATGCTAAATCGAAAATGGAAAGCCGCACGGTGAGCAAGATCCTTGGCCGCACGAAAGACGCGCCAAGCGGTTTTGATGGCGCTGCGGACCGCTTCAAAGCAAATGATGAAGACGCCAAAGAAGGCGCTCAGATTCTGGCTAACACGCTGCTTCCTGCGCGAAAGACCCCGAAGCCGCACAGCGAAGAAACGGCACCGCCTGCCGTTGAGGCGACTGACGCGCCTGCAATGTTCTCTGCCAGCGGCACCCGCCCAGAGGTTGCCCCAGATGCGCCCGCTTATGCAGGCACGGACGTGACAGAGGCAGACCGCGACGAGGACGCGCTTGCAATTCCGACACCGGGCCAGCGCCGTGCAGAAAACATTTCTGAACTGTCGCCAGAGCGCGCAGAAGCCGCCTCAGATGTACTCAAAGCCGTCGATAACATTTTGAACGACGACTAAACCAGTTTGCAGGGCGGGGCCGGGTCCTGGATCGTTCCTCCGACGATTAGAGCGGCAAGCCAAAAACCCGCCCTGCAATCCTTGAAAGGGCTTTATGATGACTGATACCAATAGAGAGACTATCGCGCGGGCGATTACGTCCGTGATTGCCGGGGCAGAAGAAAAGCGCGCTCGCGGTGAGCTAGTCGGCCCCGCCACAGAGGCGCACATTGCCGACGCGTACGCCACCGCTGATCGGATTATCGCCGCCCTTCCAGGCGCGCCCGAGGGCGGGGAGGTGGCAGACGCAGTCGACGTGAGCAAACTGCTAGATGAGTTGAAGCGAGAAACGCCCCTTGGTTATTCGGAGGGCGGGACGTTCAACAAGGGCTTCAACGAAGCGCTGCGGGTATTGAGGCGGAGACTTCCGGATCACATTCAGGAAGCTGTCCTCGCAGACCTCTCCGCCACCCCCGCACCCAACACAAGCGGTCTGGTGGAGATTGATGAAACTCGCCTGCGTGATGCCGCATGGGATGGCGTCGTGGCAATGTTCATTAAGCGCTGGCCTGATGAGAGGCCATCCGCTCCCTCTATCCGCGAAGACCTTGAAAGCGTTTACGATCAATGTGGCACGTGGGGTGAGGAGTTATTCTGTGCAGAGATCGCAATTCGTTCATACGTCAATGGGCTCCGCACCGCTCTAGGCGGTGGGTGGCGGCCAATCGCTGAGTACGACAAAACACCCGATAGCATAGGGCTGACCGAGACCGTAATTTTAGGGTTTGCGCCCGACGAAACCGGCGAGACGTTGCCTAGCACAGCAGGATACTGGCGACAGGCGGCATGGAAAGGGTGCGCCCCGTGCTTCGTAAGCTGTATCGATCCAGACACGCCGCATGAGCCAGCGCAGCCAACGCATTTTATGCCCCTTCCGCTCCCACCCCAGACTCTTGAAGGGTCAGACTGATGCAGGCCGCTGCCATTGTTGGATTGCTCGCACTCTCCACCGCGATTGTCCTTATGTTCGTTCCCATTGTTCCCGTCCGGAAGCGCCGAAACAAACCCGCAGACGGTATGGCAATCACCCCGGAAGTGGAAAAAGCTCGCCAAAATCTTAAAAAGGCGGTAACACAGCACCAGGATGGACGGGGCTAGGTATGTTTTTTCCTTACATCATGGTTGCGGGCATCCTTGTTCTAAGCCTGTCGAACAGGCGCAATAAGGAAAATTAGTTATGGGCGTTATCGATCCAGAGTTTAAAAACAGCATTCAGCGCAACCTTAAAGGGCCAGTGAATTTCATTTGGGCGCTGTTCATCGCCGCGGTATTGTTTGGACTTGCCGCAAAGTTTCTATGGTCAGGCTATCCGCCAGCCATTTCGTTTCTTGAGCCATGGTTTGAGCTGGTCGGCATTGTCGTCTTGCTTGGCGGTGCGTTCCTGATCGCGGACAAGCACCCTTTGGTGAGGGGCTGATATGGGCGCAGAGTTAAGGGCTTTAGAATACCTGCGCGGCGTTCGCGTAAACGGTAATTCAACTAATACCGCCCTTGGCTCTGCGGGTGTCTTTACGGGCGCATGGACGGTTAATAACTATCCGCACATCGCCTTTAACTGCAAAGCAGACCAAGACGGCACAGTGACCATCAAATTCGGGATCGTCAAAGACGGTGTTAATCCACAAGGGCCGTTAACGGATTCAGATATAGTCGAGACATTCAGCGGAGACACCGCCGTCAAAGCTAATGTCCCCTATTTTCGCTCTTTGGTTAATGTCCCCGGACGCGCCTTTCGGATTGACTACACCAACGGGGCAAGCGCTCAAACAGAGTTTGCATTGCTAACGGGCTGCGGGCCTAACCTCTTCCCAGCGTCCGGGTCGGATGACAACGAAATTCTAACCACGGTGACGGAGCGCGAGCGCAGTGTTTTTGCTGCGGTTTCGTCAGGGGACATTACGGCTACCGCTTATGTAGGCTTTATTGACCTCTCAAATACCAGCGATTTGCCGCACAGCCGGGACGGCCGCATAGATCTTTGCGCGGTTTACTTTAGTGTAGACCGTAATTCAACAGCGACGGGCGCTGTTCAGCTTGGTGTTATCACCCGCATTGACGGCACTGATTGCGACATAGAATACGTGCAGGGGATTGACTTTGAAAAGTCTGATGACCGCTTTTTGACGCGCGATCGGATTTTTAGCCCCAACCAACTTAAATGCGGGGTTTCAGGCGGGACGCTTAACAAGGTTGCGTCGCAATTCACCGAAACAGGCGTAACGTCTGTTAATACAGGCGGGACGCTCACGGATGCAGGCGGCAACACGTTCACGCCAGCAGTGGGCGATTTGGTCGTAAAATACACCCGATCCGCAGGCACTTATAGCGCCGCAGTTTCATGTTTTTACCACGGCG
>Ga0316207_10000894_pt1 | contig 41553 bp, 34 predicted proteins | sample 6weekpyrite_MG_FD_204943 | JGI IMG/M metagenome (GOLD analysis project Ga0316207, IMG submission 204943) | Microbial mat bacterial communities from mineral coupon in-situ incubated in ocean water Damariscotta River, Maine, United States -... | ecosystem: Environmental > Aquatic > Marine >... | reverse complement strand
AACGCTGTTGTGAACACTATTTTCCGTAACAAATAAATCATAATCAATCACAAGCCAACACCAGCACTCTGCTGAAGTTTAACTGTGGATTGAATTCAGTTAAATCTTTAAACACATTAGTTTAAATGCCTAAACCTTACTGCTCAGCAGAATAAATACACATCTCACCTGAATTGAATAAACTATTTTTTGAAAAATATTCTGATATTTAATTCTTTAAACTGGGTGTCCTGTTATATTGGTTATATTATTAAACTGGGTGTCCTGTTATATTAGTTATATTAAACTGGGTGTCCTGTTATATTATTAAACTGGGTGTCCTGTTATATTCTGTTATATTAAACTGGGTGTCCTGTTATATTCTCTGTTATATTCTGCTAGTGATTAACGGGACAGCAGTGATTTGTTATATTTTTTTATATTGGCGAATTTACCCCGACACAAGCATTCGGGAATGACGATGCGTGACACCCGTGTTTATTTTTATTTATTTTTATTTATTTTTATAACAAATGTCGCGCATTTAACAATGCACCATAAAGCCCCACTTTATCCTGAACAATTAATTTTATCGTTATTTTTTTCATATTTTTTGTCATAACACCTTTATTCAAGAAAGCATCAATAAAACGTGGCTCCATTATTTTTGTTTTTATTTTGGGTGCAATCCCTCCCGCTATATACAATTCATCTACAGGATAATAATGTAGTGCCACATTACTGGCCGCTGCACCATAAATATCAATGAACATATCCATTGTTTTCTGACATAAACCATCATCCTGTAAAAGTGCATTTTCACTAATAATCTGGGCTGGATCATTTTTCTGCATTGCTTCATGAGTTTTAAATGACTCTTGCATACCGATAACTTCATTTAGAAAATGATAAATAGTAAGCAAACCTTTACCAGATAAAAGCATTTCCAGACTAACATGTGAATGATTAATTTGCAGCCAGGACAAAAGCTGACATTGTAGCGCGTTTTCTGGTGCGAAACCAACATGTCCCGCTTCACTGGAATAAATATGGTAGTGATTATTTCTCTTTGATATATGCGCAGCCCCAAAACCTGTGCCCGCACCAATAACAACCCCATCCCGATTCAGTAATTCTTTATTAATTCCCGTTCCTTGTTGAAGAGTAAGCATGTCATTATCATGCAGTGTCGATATGCCATAAGCTGCCGCTGAAAAATCATTTATTAATTTTACCCTTGGGATTTTCAAAGTTTCGACTAAATATTGTTCACGAATCACCCAGGGTAAATTGGTTATCGAGGCAACACCATACTCAACTGGCCCTGCCACGGCAAAACAGGCTGCGCCAATATTTTTTGTGATCCCATATTCAGAAAGAAAAATATTAACAAGTTCAATTAAGCCGCTATACTGACTACTCAGGTAACTTTTTTCTGCCACAATACGCTGGTCACCTTCACTTACTTCAGCAAAAATCAGACGCGTATTGGTGCCACCAATATCACCCGCTAGTATATGCATCGTCATGTCTTTTAATCTCACCCATTGGTTTTCTCATTTTCAGGATGTTTTCTCGCCCATTTTATTTATTTTTTTGGGACGTCGTTTTTTATAATGATTTATCAGTCCATTAGTTGAACTATCATGACTATCAATTTTTTCAGTATCATTTAATTCACCGAGAATATCTTTTGCAAGTTGCTTACCTAATTCAACTCCCCATTGGTCAAATGAGTTGATATTCCAGATCACTCCCTGAACAAATATTTTATGTTCATAAAGTGAAATAATAGTTCCCAGTGTTTTTGCATCGAGGGTATCAAACAATAAAGTACTGGTAGGCCGGTTACCAGGAAACACTTTGTAAGGTAGGAGTTGTTTAATCTGCTCCTCATCCAGCCTATCGGTTTTTAACTCTTCACTAACCTGCTGTTCCGTTTTACCTTGCATTAAAGCCTCAGTCTGCGCAAAAACATTCGACATTAATGCCCGGTGATGTCTTGCAATACACCTAAAGCTATAAACGGGCGCAAGAATATCGGCTGGCACCAGCTTTGTGCCCTGGTGCAATAACTGGAAAAAGGCATGCTGCCCAGCAATACCTATCTCACCAAAAACCACCGGGCCTGTGGTGTAGTCAACTTCCCTTCCCTGGCGATCAACATATTTTCCATTACTTTCCATATCGGCCTGTTGCAGGTAACCGGGAAAACGATGCAGGTGCTGATCATAAGGCAAAACGGCCATGGTTTGAGCATCGAAAAAATTGTTATACCAGATGCCTAACACAGCCATCATCACCGGTATGTTATTTTCAAGGGGGGTATACCTGAAATGCTGATCAGCTTCATAAGCACCTTCAAGTAACTCATCAAACTGTTCGGAACCAATTGCGATGACAATCGACAAACCAATAGCGGACCAGAGTGAATAACGCCCGCCCACCCAGTCCCACATTTTGAAAATATTTTCTTCTGCTATTCCAAATTTTTTAGCTAGCTTCACATTTGATGTTACAGCAGAAAAATGACGATCAATACATTCATCACTACCCAGTTTATTAATAAACCATTGGCGTGCTGTTTCGGCATTAACCATCGTATCCTGGGTGGTAAATGTTTTTGAAGCTATAATAAAAAATGTTGTCTCTGGATTAAGAAATTCCAGTGTGTCATTTATATGGTTTTCATCAATATTTGAAACAAAATGCACATTAAGGTCATGCAGTGTATATGGCCTTAGCGCTTCGGTAACCATTAATGGCCCCAGGTGTGATCCGCCAATACCCAGATTAACAACATCGGTAATCGCCTGGTTATTGACACCGCGCCATTGTCGCGTTCTGATTTTTTCGGCCAGTTGCTTTACACGCTCTCGTTCTTGCTTGATCTCAGGTAGTATATCTACACCATCAACCATTACAGACTCGCTACCTAGCTCCCTTAATGCTGTATGTAAAACCGCACGATGCTCGGTATGATTTAGCGCATCGCCTTTGAACATTTTTTCTATCCACTGGGGTAGATCCACCTCCCGCGCTAATTGTAATAATAATTTTCGCGTCTCATCATTTATCCGGTTTTTTGAAAAATCATAGAGAATGTCATTCAATTTAAGTGAGTACTTATCAAATCTTTTTTCATCACTTAGAAACATATCACGCATATGAATATGTTTAATATCATCATAATGTTTTACCAGTGCCCGCCAGGAATTTAACTGTGTAAGCTCAGACATTCTATCCTTATCCTTTTTTCATCAATAAGTCGTTAGAAGATTGTGTGCTTATAACATCAGCAAAATTCATTCCAATGCTAAGCATAGTTTAATTTTTCTATTAATGCATTGTAATGCTTAGATATCATGCCTGGTAAAACCAGTATCTGTTTATTATGCTGCACTTTTTTAAAACAATTATTGATTTATGCCCAATAATTGAGCAATGCTTGAATCAAAATGAAGCCTTCTTGTTCAATCTGGCTTAAAATAATGCTTTACAATTTTCACGTATGTATTGCGTGATTTAAAATATTATAAAATAACATGAGCATGAAGTAATACAATGAACATTATTAAGATAGCATCAAGCCCTTATCATGACCAGAAACCGGGAACCTCTGGATTACGAAAAAAAGTCAAGTTGTTTCAGCAAGAGTATTATCTGGAAAATTTCGTACAAGCTATTTTCAGTGTAGCTACTGAACTAAAAGACGGTTTACTAATTCTTGGTGGTGATGGTCGTTATTTCAATACCCAGGCCATCCAGGTCATTTTGAAAATTGCGGCTGCCAATGGAGTTAAACAGGTGATGGTGGGAGAAAATGGTTTGCTATCCACACCGGCTGTTTCATGTTTAATACGAAAATATAAGGCAGACGGTGGTATTATCCTGTCTGCCAGTCACAACCCGGGGGGCATCGATGGTGATTTTGGTATTAAGTTTAATATTGCCAATGGCGGCCCAGCCCCCACTTCTTTTACCGATGCGACTTTTGAAATAAGCAAAAACCTGAGTGAGTTCCACATAGCTGAAGCTGATGATATTTCTCTCAATAAACAACACACCTGCTATATGGGTGATATGCAAATCGATGTCATTAATTCTGTAACTGACTATGCTGATTTAATGGAACACCTGTTTGATTTTAATAAAATGAAATCGCTATTCACCTCTGGCAGGCTCACTATGTGTTTCGATGCTATGCATGCTGTAACCGGACCTTACGCTAAAGAAATTTTTTCAAAACGCCTGTCTGCCAATGTCGGTGCAATCATTAATGGCACCCCCCTGGAAGACTTTGGAGGTGGGCACCCGGATCCTAACCTGGCCCATGCCCAGGAACTCGTGGCACAGTTAAATGCGGGGCCATCATCACCGAGTTTTGGTGCCGCCTCTGATGGTGATGGGGATCGTAATATGATTCTGGGACAAAATTTCTTTGTTAATCCCAGCGATAGTCTGGCCATAATGACGGCTAACGCCCATCTTTTACCCGGTTACAAACAGGGTGTGCGAGGTGTGGCCCGTTCATTGCCCACCAGCCGAGCCGTTGACAAGGTTGCAGAATCAATGGGAATAGAATGTTATGAAACCCCAACAGGCTGGAAATATTTTGGTAACCTGCTAGATGATAAACGTATTACTTTATGCGGGGAAGAAAGCTTTGGCTCCGGTTCAGATCACATAAGGGAAAAAGACGGTATCTGGGCTGTTTTGTTCTGGTTAAATCTGATCGCTATTAAACAGCAAACCGTGGAAGAAATTACCCGCTCACACTGGCAGCGTTATGGTCGACATTATTATACCCGTCACGACTACGAAGCAATTGATAGTAAAGTCGCCGATGAGTTAATGGAAAACCTGAGGACACAGGCAAGCTCATTAGCCAATACAGAGTACTCGGATTATAAAGTCTCTTTGTGTGATGATTTTAGTTACACAGATCCGGTTGATAACAGTATTACGGAAAAGCAGGGCATTCGAATTTTATTTGAAGACGATTCACGTATTGTCTTCAGGTTATCCGGCACAGGCACAGAAGGCGCAACCCTGCGTGTTTATATTGAAAGATATGTCACTAATCCCGAACTACATAATATGAATACCCAGGCAACACTGGAAACATTGATTGATATTGCAGACACCATTGCTGAAATTAAAACACGATGCAAACGTGAAGCACCGGATGTCATCACCTGATAGATTGCATATACAATTTTAAATTAGCTATAAAAAGAGTTTTACCCGTTTCATTTGCTCGGGGTCAGATCCGGCTTTTAACGGCTCTGACTCTGGTTATGCAGGGTGACAGCTCCCCACAATTATAACTTCAAGCATTCAACTTCCAGATATCTTCATTATATTCCTGCATCGTTCTGTCGGTTGAAAAAAAGCCACTGCTGGCCGTATTGTTAATGCTCATTTTTAACCACCTGGCACGATCTCGATAAGCACAAGATACTTTTTCCTGTGCATCAATATAACTTCTAAAATCGGCAAGTGTTAACCAGGGGTCATATGGATTCATTAACGAGCCAATGATATCGTTAAAAATACCATATTCAAAAGAGTTGAAATGACTGCAGGTTAACAGGTGCATGGTGCGCTTTAAATCTTCATCATTCTCAATTATTTTCTCAGGCTGGTAGTTTTTTCTGCGAACCTCTACCTCATCAGCTTTCAAACCAAAAAGGAAAAAATTATCCTCGCCTACGGCATCAAGTATTTCAATATTAGCGCCATCATAGGTGCCAATTGTTACAGCACCATTCATCATGAATTTCATATTACCCGTACCAGAGGCTTCCTTACCTGCGGTTGAAATCTGTTCTGATAAATCTGTGCCGGGACAAATAATCTCCATCTTGGAAACCCCGTAGTTGGGTATAAATGCAAGTTTTAATTTATTCCCTACCTGGGGATCATTATTTATAACCTCGGCAATATTATTCGTTAATTTAATAATTAATTTAGCAATCTGATAACCAGGTGCCGCTTTACCACCAATAAGCACACAACGATTGGTCCAGTTTTCCGTATCACCCCGCTTAATACGATCATAAAGATGAATAACATGTAAAAGGTTTAATAACTGTCGTTTGTATTCGTGAATTCTTTTAACCTGCACATCGAAAAGAGAGTTCACTTCAAATTCAACATTACATTCAGATTTAACCAGGGCAGCCAGTCTCTTTTTATTTTCAGTCTTTACTTTAAACCAACGTTCGGTAAATTCACTATCATCAACATATTTATTTATTTTATTTATTTTTTCAAAATTATTAATCCACTCATCACTTATATTTTCCGTAATGAGATCACTCATTAATGGATTCGAATGAGCCACCCATCGTCTCGGTGTTACGCCATTGGTTTTATTATTGAATTTCTCCGGCCACAATTCATAAAAATCCCTGAATAGGCCTTCAGTTAATAAATGAGAATGTAATGCTGCTACACCATTAACCGAAAAACTTCCCACAATAGCAAGATAAGCCATACGCACAAATTTTACATCGCCTTCCTCGATTATCGACATTCTGATGAGTCTATCAGTATCACCCGGCCACTTTCTAGCAACCAGTTTAAGAAAACGGGCATTAATCTCATAAATAATCTGCAACAAACGGGGTAAGAGTGTTTCAAATAATGAGACAGGCCATTTTTCCAGAGCTTCTGGCAACAGGGTATGATTTGTATACGCCATTGTTTTACTGGTAATACTCCATGCATCATCCCATGACATATATTTTTCATCCATTAGTAAACGCATCAATTCGGCAACTGCAATTGTTGGGTGCGTGTCATTCATCTGAAAAACATTTTGTTTGGCAAACAGACAATAATCACCTTCATCATTAAGATCCCACATTCTGAAGACATCCTGTAAACTGGCTGATGCTAAAAAGTATTGTTGTTTTAAACGTAACTCTTTGCCATTTTCACTGGCATCGTTAGGATAAAGCACCATACTTATATGCTCTGCATTATTTTTTGCCTCCACTGCATCGGAATAACTGCCTGCGTTAAAATCATCCAGGCTGAAAACATTGGTTGCAGTGGCACTCCATAATCGCAGGGTATTAATTGTATTATTTTTATAGCCGGAAATAGGCACATCATAGGGAATAGCCAGAACATCATCAGTATCAACCCAGATTACGTGTGGTTTACGATTATGATTAGAAATCATTTCAACATGTCCACCAAACTTAATAACCTGTGAAAACTCGGGGCGTTCCAGTTCCCAGGGGTTGTCATCTCTTAACCAGTGATCTGGTTCTTCTATCTGGTAGCCGTCTTCAATTTTCTGACGAAACATCCCGTACTCATAACGAATGCCGTAACCAACGACGGGAAGTTTTAAAGTCGCACAACTATCCATAAAGCATGCAGCTAAACGTCCTAAACCACCATTACCCAGTCCAGCATCGTGTTCTTCTGTGATTATTTCTTCCAGCTTCAGCGCAAACTGATTCATTGCGTTTCTGGATTCATCCTCAATATCAAGATTAAGAATGTGATTACCTAATGAACGCCCAATCAGAAATTCTAACGACATGTAGTATGCTTTTCTTACCCCTTTTTCTTCATAAACTCTCCAGGTATTACTCCAGTCGGTCATGATGCGGTCACGTAGAGTTAAAGATAAGGCTTCATACAGATAGAAAGGGATACAACCAATAAAACGGCCTAAATGATGTTTCAGGTATTTTTCAAAGTCATTGGCCAGCGTTTCACTGTCTGTGGCCAGTTCCTCCATCTCGGGTATTTCTGTAATACAGACTATTTTATTAGACATACTGTTACCTCTGATATAGCACTATTAAATTAGCTATTTTTTCAATCGTTTCAGGTTTGACACACTTCCAGTCAAATCGCCATTCCCAGTTTTTACCCACGGTTCCAGGGGTATTCATTCGAGCCGATGAATCCAGCATGAGCAAATCCTGCATGGGTAAAACGCATAAGAATGATACAGATGACATTGCAAGTCGTATCATTGCAAAAACACTCTGCTGCGTAGATTCAATATTTAAACCAGTGTATTGTTCAAAATAATATTTGTTAAAGTTATCTTCATTGTTGGCCCAACCCAGGGTTGTATCGTTGTCATGTGTCCCGGTATACACTACCTCGTTACTCTCATGGCGATGTGGTAAATGCGGGTTATTGCTATTACCATCAAAAGCAAACTGCAACACTTTCATGCCCGGCAAATTAAACAATTCTTTTAGCTCAATAACTGAATCAGTAATCACACCCAGGTCTTCCGCAACCAGAGGCAAATGATGAAAAGATGCAAACAACTCACTGAGCATTTCCCGACCTGGTACCTCTACCCAACTTCCATTAATAGCGGTTTCATCTTCATAGGGAATTTGCCAACAGGCCTGCAAACCACGAAAATGGTCAATACGCACCAGATCAAAGAGTTCTAACTGTGTCTTAAAACGATCTTTCCACCAGTTAAACCCGGTTGACTGCATATACGTCCAGTCATATAAAGGATTCCCCCATCTCTGGCCCGTGTCTGAAAATGCATCCGGTGGCACGCCGGAAATAAATTCCATTTCACCATCTTTATCCATTAAAAAATTTTCTCTCTGTGCCCAAACATCTGCACTGTCCCGCGCAACAAAAATGGGCATATCGCCAAACAATTCTACTTCATACTGTTTTGCGTAATCACGAATTTCATGCCACTGGGTAAAGAAAACAAACTGTTCAAAAATCGTTCTCTGAATAATGCCCCTTAATATATGACGTGCTTCAACCAATGCTGATGCGTCTCTATGGCGAATTGAATCTGGCCAGTCATACCATGGCTTATTTTGATAACGATTTTTTAATGCAACAAAGAGCGCATAATCATCAAGCCAATAAGCATGTTGCTGAATAAACTCCTGGATTCTTGAGTCCCAGGCTTCATCTTCCATTTGATAAAAAAAATCCGATGCCTGTTGTAAACAACATTGCCGATAACTTTCATCGGTTTCATTGACTTTAATTTTTTCTGTGTCTAGCCAGTCTTTATCTATTAACCAGTCAACACTAATGAGCTGTGGGTTACCCGCATGAGAAGATAAACACTGATATGGAGATTTATCTTCATGGGTGGATCCCAGGGGTAACATTTGCCAAACCTTGAAAGCATTTTTATTTAGAAACTCAATAAATCGATAAGCCTGATGCCCAAGATCTCCACTACCTAATGAACCGGGTAGCGATGTGGGATGTAATAGAACTCCTGCACGACGTTGCCGGTTTAACGTATTTATATAAGCTGTCATGGCTGATGCTGACCGGGCAACATGGTACCGCCCATAGCGGGATCACCAGAACCAAAAGAAAATGCCTTAGCCAGATAATCGGGAGACTCTACTTTTAATAATTGATATAGGTTACATAAATGAAGACGATATTGTTCATCAAATGCGGCTACTGATTCTGCAGAATTGTATTCACCGAACCACCAGAACCAGTCTGAACTTTCACAGGTTGCCATTTGCATCTCAGCAAGTTTTAACTCTTTACCTGATATTTTTCCTTCTTTAATTACTCTGTCATAAACTTTCTTTGCTTCAATCAGCATATCCCAGGCACGGTTTTTATCTTTTTCACCTATCCAGGTTGAAAATGTTCCGTAAACCCAACTTCCAGCAACAATCTCGGGTAATGTTTTTCTAGTATTATATGAATCAAGGTATTCACTATAAGTTGTAAGATTTATACCCTCATGCTGACCGAGTTTTTCATACAGGGCACTGATAAAGTAAAAACCATTTTCAGGGTAATACTCCCAGGCATTTTCACCATCAAGAATAATTGATACAACTGTTTCGGATTTATCTGCACAGTTCTCCGCAATAGATTCAAGCTGGTGAACAAAGTTAGCCACTGCATCATCTGCATGCCAGTCAGAATAATTGAACCCAATTAAGTCTGATAAGCCATCATCCCTGAAAAAGCAGACTGTACTGTTATTCACATATTGGTAAGCTTCATGAATACAATTGTCAGGTGTCATTGAAGATTTATTAAGTGAGTTTCGTAAAACAGTTTCACCACTTGCCAGCCACTTAATTCCCATTTCAGAAAAAAGTTCAATCGTTTCTGCACTAATGCTCCCTTCAGATGGCCAGCACCCTTTTGGCTCGTAACCAAAATAATGCTTAAACACCTCCATACCTTTTTGCATATGCCAGCGACTTCTTTCAATGCCACCGGGGTAGTTGTTAGCCAAAGGCAAATCTGCATCGGGCATTGCCTGTTCGGTTGATTTAATATCCAGTAACAAAGGAACAATAGGGTGAGCATAAGGCGTCATTGTTAGCTCAATTCGACCGGCTTCTGCCAATTTTCTATATCGCCCAATTACACTACTGATAAGCTCATTGATGACTTCGATCAGTAAGTGACGATCATGCACACTGAAATGCTGTGCTTTTTTCATTAATGCATTTATACGAAGATCCGTTTTGCGTACTGTTTCTGCTATCCATGCCAGGTGATACCAGACCAGCATATCGGCAAAGAACTGTTCTGAGTAATAGTGAATAATGTCGGGGTTTTGTAATGCAACATCCGCCATCTCAGCCAGTGTTTTAAATTCATTAAAACGATTTATCAGTCGTTGTTTATTAGCACGCAAACAGGCTTTTATAATATGCATGCGTTTTTCATTATCCATTGACAGCACAGGATTAGCCAACGCAGATAAAAGCGGGTCCCTTAATGCTCCACCATGATTTAAATATCCGTCTAGTTGTTGTGCATAATCATCAATTTGTTCTAGCAACACTGGCGCAAAATTAACAACTGCCCTGGCCTGTTCATTGTTTTCAATGTGCGCCACCATATCGACATAATCTTTGATGGTGTGCAAATAAGTCCAGGGCAAATGATATTCGCCATTTCGCAGGTCACGATATTCTGGCTGATGCATATGCCAGTAGATGACCACATTCAGTGGATTTGGGTTACGATTATTATCTGGCATAATGGAATTCTTGCCCCAGCATTTCTGGCGTTACCAGTACAATGCCTTTTGGAGAAACATAAAAGCGTTTTTTATCCTCCTCTTCATTTTTTCCGATTATTGTGCCATCGGGTATTTCGCAACCTTTATCGATGATGGCACTATAAATTCGACAGTTTTTACCAATTTCAACATCAGGTAAAACGACCGCAGAATCGACTTTACTATAATCATCAACAGTCACATTCGAAAAGAGCAACGAATGACGTACCTGTGCCCCAGAAATAATACAACCACCAGACACCATAGAGTCAACGGCCATGCCTCTTCTGTCATTATCATCAAAAATAAATTTGGCCGGGGGCAATTGCTCCTGTTTTGTCCAGATAGGCCAATGATCATCATATAAATTAAGTTCAGGTGTGACACCAATCAACTCAAGATTGGCTTCCCAAAACGCATCAACCGTACCTACATCGCGCCAGTAGGCCTGTATTCCACTCTTGGATTCAGTAAAAGGATAAGCATAAACGCGGTATTTGCTAATCGCATATGGAATAACATCCTTACCAAAATCTCGACTCGAATTGGGTGTATCCGCATCACGAATAAGTAATTCGAATAACAGATCCTTATTAAATACATATATACCCATAGAACATAAGGCTTCATCCTCTTTACCCGGCATCGGTTTTGGATTAGCTGGTTTTTCATCAAAGCAATGCACCCTTAAATCACTATCTACCCCAATTACACCAAATGCTGAGGCATCTTCTATGGACATTTCAATACTGCCTACGGTGATATCGGCTTTGCTTTCAACATGCTTTGCCAACATCTCTCCATAATCCATTTTATAGATATGGTCTCCAGCCAGAACCAGCACATAATCAGGAGAATGGGAACGGATAATATCCAGATTTTGATAAATAGAATCTGCAGTACCGGCATACCAGGAAGACTCTATTCGTTGTTGCGCAGGTAACAATTCAACAAATTCACCAAATTCACCGCGTAAATACCCCCACCCCTCCTGAATATGCAAATTCAAAGAATGGGACTTGTATTGGGTGAGTACACCAATTCTTCGAATACCTGAATTAATACAATTAGAAAGCGGAAAATCAATAATACGAGACTTGCCACCAAACGGAACCGCTGGTTTTGCCCTCCATCGGGTTAATTGCTTTAAGCGTTCGCCTCGCCCGCCGGCCATTATTAAAGCCAGTGTGTTTCTGGTCAGGTTACTAATAAAACGCGGTGAATTTTTTGTTTTCATTTGCTGGTCCCCACCTTAATAAAAATAGCTTACGACCAAAAACCAGGCCATACCCTGAATATATGCTAATACTGTTACAATAAGGTTACTGCAAAAAACAAGCCATGAAGCAAATCAATTATTTAGCGTTTTTATAACTTTGCCTTGATATTATATGCTTTTAAATTGTGCAAAAAATCAGTGTTCTGGATTTAATGTGCCTTATTTTGGGGCAACTCTATAATTAAATTACACATCATGTGAAACAAGTATCTAGTAGCTTAAAATAGGTATAGCATAATCTGGATGAATTTATATTCAGAACACTTAATTAATATCAAGATGTGCACAGAACTTGCTGTAAAGCATATTATGATAAGTACATAATGAATATTATGAATGTAAAACCAATTACGGAATCGGGCAATTTATGTCTTTAATAAATACTCCAGCTGTAGATAAACTAGCGAAGACACTGAAAGCGATGCAGGGCGATCTTGATAAAATCACCCATGCCAGTCATCATGAACCCTTCAGTGTACTGGGTAATCAGACGGTTTATCAGCATGAATTTTTAGTGATTTATTCACCCGACACCCACCAGTTAAGCGTAACAGAAAAAAAAATACCCGCATCTCGCCTTGCGGATAGTGATTTTTTCATTTACTCACAACCGGTCGATAAAGTGGGTGAGCACTACTTATTAACCCGAACTGATAATAATAACCAGCTCACCTCTTACTATGACCCCTACAGCTTCAAAGCTCAAATTGATGACTATGATTTACATTTATTTTCTGAAGGCAAACATTTACACATATACAGAATTCTTGGATCACACACTAAAACGATAGATGGAATTGATGGCGTTTTATTCGCCACCTGGGCACCCAATGCTACACGTGTTAGCATTATCGGTGATTTTAATGAATGGGATGGCAGACGACACCCCATGCGTTCACGGGGCGGTAGTGGTGTGTGGGAGCTATTCATTCCCGGGCTAAAAAATGAAACGCTCTACAAATTTGAAATCCGTAACCGGGATTCCGGGGTCATCCTGTCCAAGTCAGATCCTTACGCACAACAGCTTGAACTGCGTCCACGCACCGCATCGGTTAGCAGAAAACCATCCATATTTAAATGGCAGGATAACCCATGGATTAAAGCCCGCACAAAAAAAGACTGGTTACATGAACCCCTGTCAATTTATGAATGTCATCTGGGCTCCTGGCAACGGAGTGAAAATGGCGAATTCCTGAGTTACCGTGAGCTAGCCCATCAACTGGTCGACTATGTTAGTGAAATGGGCTTTACTCATATCGAGTTGCTACCCATTACTGAGCATCCCCTTGATGCCTCATGGGGTTACCAGACTACCGGTTATTTCGCACCCACCAGCCGTTTTGGAAACGCGGATGATTTTCGCTATTTTGTAAACTACTGCCATCAACATAACATAGGGGTCTTACTCGACTGGGTACCCGCCCATTTTCCCAAAGATGAACATGGTCTGGCTTTTTATGATGGCAGTGCACTCTATGAACATGAAGATCCACGACGTGGTGAGCATCGAGACTGGGGGACATTAATTTATAATTATGGCCGCAATGAAGTTAAAAATTTTCTCATTTCAAGTGCGGTTTTCTGGCTAGAAGAATGCCACATCGATGGATTACGTGTGGATGCTGTAGCATCCATGCTATACCTGGATTACTCCCGTGAGGCGGATGACTGGATACCGAATCAACACGGTGGCAATGAAAATATTGAGGCTATTGAATTTCTACGCGAATTAAATATCGTCACCCATACCCATTTTCCCGGCACCATGATCATGGCTGAGGAATCAACCGCCTGGCCACAGGTTACCCGACCGACTAATCTTGGTGGGCTTGGTTTTAGTATGAAATGGAATATGGGCTGGATGCATGACACCCTGAATTATATATCCAACGACCCTGTGCATCGACATTATCACCACGACCAATTAACCTTTGGCCTGTTATACCTGTTCAGTGAAAACTTTATTTTACCGTTTTCACACGACGAAGTGGTTCACGGCAAGGGTTCCATGCTTTATAAAATGCCAGGGGACGAATGGCAGCGTTTTGCAAACCTGCGCCTGTTGTATACTTATATGTTTACCTATCCAGGTAAAAAACTTTTATTTATGGGTTGTGAGTTTGGCCAGGGTGATGAATGGAACCATGATAAAGTACTGGACTGGTATGTACTTCAATACCCTCACCACGCGGGCGTAAAGAACCTGGTTATCAGTCTCAACCAGTTATACACTCAGCAAGATGCCTTACACAAATATGATTTTGACCATACCGGATTTGAATGGATCGACTGCCATGATACGGATCAATCTGTTTTGTCTTATTTGAGAAAAAGCAAAAATGAGTCAATCATTGTTGTGTTAAATTTCACGCCTGTAATACGCGATAATTACCGTATTGGTGTACCTGAAGAAGGTGAATATGAAGTTATTTTTAATTCTGATTCCAGTTTTTACTCAGGCAGCAATGCTGGAAGTCATTCAAATATACACGCGCAAGCTACCCCATGGATGAACCGATCTGCATCCATATCACTAAGTCTGCCACCTTTAGCAGGGCTAATACTTAAAAAGAGATTATGAGTAAAATATTATATATCAGTAGTGAAGCTTTCCCGCTTGTTAAAACAGGAGGCTTAGGTGATGTTGCGGGTAGCCTGCCCGATGCCTTACTAAAAAAATCTCAGGATGTACGTTTACTATTACCCGCTTACCCGGAAGTACTCAGTAAAATAAAAAAAAGTAAAACCCGAACACTCAGTTCATACTACAACCAGTCAGTAAAAATAATTGAAACTCGATTACCGGGTAGTAATCTTATTGTCTGGCTAGTTGATTGCCCAGCTGCCTTTAACAGACCCGGTGGACCCTATATCGATAATCATGGAAATGAATGGCATGACAATGCACTTCGTTTTGCTATTTTTTGTCATGCTGCGGTTGATATTTCCCTGGATAAATTTCAATTAGAATGGCAACCCGATATTGTGCATTGTAACGACTGGCAATCTGGTTTAGTACCAGCCTTGTTAAGTTTATACCCGAAAAGACCCTCCACAGTTTTTACCATTCACAACCTCGCTTATCAGGGCTTATTCGACTGGCAAACGTTTACTGATTTACACCTCCCAAATGAACTTTGGAATATGAATGGACTGGAGTTTCATAACCAGCTTTCTTTTATTAAAGGGGGACTGGCTTATGCGGATAAAATTACCACCGTAAGCCCCAGCTATGCGAATGAAATTCTACAAGCTGAATACGGATATGGTTTGCATGGTTTACTAGAAAGTCGGCGTGAACATCTTAGCGGAATTATTAATGGCATAGATGAAAAGTACTGGAACCCAGGCACTGACAATTACCTTACACAAAAATATAACAAGCGTTCATTAGATAAAAAATCATTAAATAAAATCCAGTTACAGGAAAAATTATTATTACCTGTCGATGATGCTACGCCTATGATGGGTATGGTCAGCCGTCTTGTAGAACAAAAAGGTCTGGATATTATTTTACAGAGTTTATCGACTTTATTAACCATGCCTATGCAAATAGTCATCTTAGGCACAGGGGAAACCCATTATGAATTGCAGTTATCTGAGTGGACCCAACAATACCCAGATAAATTAAAAGTTATTATTGGCTATGACGAGCCTCTGGCACACAGAATTGAAGCAGCCAGTGATATCTACCTGATGCCTTCCATGTTTGAGCCCTGTGGACTGAATCAATTATACAGCCTGCGTTATGGCAACTTACCCATTGTCACTCGGGTAGGTGGACTTGCTGATACGGTAACCGATGCAAGTGAGAAAAATATTGAAAATGGCAGTGCAAATGGATTTGTACTCAAAGAAAAATCATCAGCCGCACTTTTAACTGCCGTGAAACGTGCACTGGATTTATACGAAAAACCGACAATATGGAGACAACTTCAACTTAACGCCATGGGTGGCGATTTTTCATGGAAATCCAGTGCTGAGAGTTACATCAGCCTGTACCAACAAGCTCTGAAAAAACTTTAATCTGGATTGATTACCCGCTTAACTGGGTGTTTTTTTTGCGGCTGCAAAGCAGTCATCACGCCAGATGCATTTCAATTGGTCGCAGTCACCACTTGTTGCTGATGCAAAACAGTTAAAATTTCCTTCTGAAAGTTGAATCGCCTGAATCAAATTCATTTTACTCATGCGAGATGTTTTAATACCGAAATCTTTAGCCAGTGTTCGTATTTCCTGTATATTCATGTATTTTCTCCTGATGCATAAAAATTAAATCTATAAAATAAAAAGCAAAAAGCACGCCAAACTCTCCATGAATACATTATTTCCATCACAACAGTTGCCCAGTATTAAGCTTAAGTTCACCTCCCAGAATTAGATCCTGCCCTTAAATCCTGATCTGAAAAAAACATTATAGTACCATGCACTATATTTGTTCGTGAAAAATAATATTGCACAATATCAGGACACTTTTGATAATACTAAACTTTATTTCAACAACTGTATAGCTCCCATTAAACCTAAGCACCTGTCGCCGCTTTATCCACAAACCAGTTAATATCACCCAGGCGATTTATCGGTAATGTTTCGCCTTTCTTAATGCGACTAATCACATCTGCTTTTGCGGAACCAGCGGTTAACACCATTCGCCACTTTGCTTTTTTTATAACATTTAAACTCAAAGAAACACGCTCACCTGGCTCTTTAGGCGAGTCATATACCGGAATCACCGAGCGTGTATCATGCAAGGCTTCATTATCAGGAAATAAACTGGCCGTGTGACCATCTTCTCCCATACCCAGAAAAACAATATCAAAGCTTTCGATTGAATCCACAGTTTCACGATACGTCTTCGCGGCCTGCTCTGCCCCTAATTCAGCCGGTATGCGGTAAATATTAGATGCTGATATATGCGACCAGAGGTTTTTGTCTAACATAACATCGTTACGATCAACATGGCCTGATGGATAACAACGTTCATCTCCCAGGTACCAGTTAATTTGATTCCAGGGTAATTTTTTTTCTACCAGATAGGTAAAACAATCTTCAGGCGTATTTCCCCCAGGCAGCACCACATGACAAACACCCTTCTGCTTAAGGCATGTTTGAATATGCTCGGCAAGAAAATCTGCGGCTGCTTTTGATACCTCATCAAACGTCTCATAGACAAACCATTCATGCATCTTTACACCCCATTATTAACTAACTTGGTTTGTGCCAACCATTTACACAATCTTCAAATAATTCATCCATACCAGGTACTTCCCATGTAGCCGAGCGATAACGGTCAATTGAAATCCTGTCTTTCCAGGCATTTAAAATCGGTTCTATAATCGCCCAGGATTCTTCAACTTCATCCGCACGGGAAAATAAGGTAGCATCTCCGGTAAGCACATCATGCAGCAAAACTTCATACGCATCTGAAACATCTTCACCATTTTCCGAATAGGGTGCACGCATCACCATACGCTGAGTATCAGTGGTTAAGCCTGGGTTTTTTGCATTCATACGCAATGCTATACCTTCATCCGGATGCACACGAAATACCAGTGAATTAGCCGAAGGTGCAGTGGCATGGGTATCAAATAAATTAAAAGGTGGTTTTTTAAACCGAATAACAATTTCAGATACTCTTTTGGGTAAACGTTTACCTGTCCACAGAACGAATGGCACACCCTGCCATCGCCAATTATCAATATAAAAACGCACACCGGCAAACGTTTCGGTGACTGATTCTGGTGAAACATCCTCCTCAGCTACATAGGCATTTATATTTTCATCCCCATGCTGGCCAGAACCATATTGTGCGGCTACCGTATATTGATTTATAGCCCCAGCCTCAAAAGGCCGAACCGCACGTAGCACTTTAATCTTTTCATCGCGCACCGCATCTGCGGTAAATTCCACCGGGGGTTCCATAGCCACCAGAGTCATAACCTGCATTAAGTGGCTTTGTATCATGTCACGTAATGCACCTGATTTTTCATAATAATTAGCACGGTACTCTATACCAATTGATTCGGCGGCGGATATCTGGATATGGTCGATAAAATTTCTGTTCCATAACGGTTCGAGAATACTATTTGCAAAACGATATACTAATAAGTTTTGCACGCTTTCTTTACCCAGGTAATGATCTATGCGATAAATCTGTGACTCATCAAGCAGCTCCTGCAATGAATGGTTGAGTTTCTGCGCGCTTTCTAAATCCATACCAAAAGGTTTTTCAATAACGACACGCCTGAAACCATCGGTTTCATCAGCCAGGCCGAGCTTATGCAGACCCGCAGCAATAGTGGTATACCAACGTGGAGGCACCGCACAATAAAACATTGCGTGGATTTTCCCATCCAGTGATTCAAGAGATTCACGTAAATCTTCGTACGTTTTCTCCTCCTGCAAATCACCATCGACCATTTTAAACATGGCAGAAAATTCCTGCCATTGTTGCTCGTCCATTTCTATATCGGGCGCATATTCCTGCATCCCCTGCTTTAAAGAACCCATCCAGGTTTCCCAGGTGCGCCCTTTTAATACACCAATAATTTTACTCTTGTTATGTAAAAGTCCGCAGCTCAACATTTTTACCAATGCGGGAATGAGTTTACGCTTGGTTAAATCCCCTCCTGCACCAAAAATAACAATATTCGTCGGATCAGTCTGCTCATCTATACATTTAATTTTAGTAAAACTTTCCATTATAGCCCCTCAGAAATTATTCAACTGGACGAATACTGTGACCACCAAAGCCGGCACGCATTGCATTAAGAATTTTGCCGGCAAAAGAAGGGTCTTGCCTGCTTCTAAATCGCATTTGCAGAGCAAGTGTCAACACCGGCGTAGGTATACCTAGCTCAATTGAATCGTGTACAGTCCAACGACCTTCGCCTGAGTCGTCAACATAGTCACTTAATGAAGATAAACTTTTATCACTATTAAAAGCGTCAGCAATTAAATCAAGCAACCATGAACGTACCACGCTACCGTGTTGCCAAATTTCAGATATCTGCTGTAAGTCAAGCTTCATTTCATCCTTAGCATCCAGCAATTCAAAGCCTTCCGCAAAGGCCTGCATCATTCCATACTCAATACCATTATGAACCATCTTTACATAATGTCCGGCACCCGCTGGGCCAACATGCCCCCAGCCTTTGTCTTTTGCTGGGGCCAGGGATTCAAGTGCAGGCCGCAGCATGGCTATTGCTTCATCAGTGCCTCCAACCATAATACTGTAACCATTCTCTAATCCCCATACGCCACCCGAGGTTCCAGAATCTACAAAATGAATTCCTGATTCCTTAAGATTAAGCGCTCGTTGTCTGGATAAATTAAAATTTGAATTCCCCCCATCGACCAGTAGATCTCCCGTGCTCATTCCAGCATTAAGCAGATTTTCAATACTTTGGTCAACAAACTGATGTGGTACCATCAACCAGATCACTCGAGGTGGTGAAAGGGTTTTAATTAATTCTTCAATACTACTTACAGCATTAACATTATCAAGTTCATCCGCAAGCGCCAGGGCGCTATCCGTATCGACATCATAGGCAATGAGCTCGTGGCCATCAGCAACCAGTCGACGAACCATGTTTGCCCCCATCTTACCTAAACCAATCATTGCTAATTTCATATCACACCTTCCATATTTTTTTCATTATTAATAAATCTGAATTACCCAACTAAAACAGACAGTAAAGTTTATACCATCATAGTTCAATTACGCTTGCCTTGTATTTAATTACAACTGCTAATAGGTAGTGTAAACAAGGATGAAACTTTATTTTCTTTTTTTTTACACTTGGTACAAGATATGCTTTCTATTAAACCGTGCATGAAATTAATGCACAATTTAATTTTCAGACACTATAATTGCGCAAAAATCACCAAATGGAAACGAAAATTTAAAAAATGTAACAACATAGTGCATCAACATTCATAACGTATTTGATATACCAGGAAAATAAAATGATCAGTAACATATTAACCATAATACTCGCTGGTGGACAGGGAACTCGACTTCAACCCCTTACAAAATTGCGTGCAAAACCTTCAGTTCCTTTTGGTGGAAAATATCGAATAATCGATTTCACTTTAACTAATTGCCTGCATTCTGGTTTGCGACGCATTCTTGTACTTACCCAGTATAAATCTCATTCATTACAGAAACACCTGCGTGATGGGTGGTCAATCTTTAATCCAGAACTCGGTGAATACATAACCCCAGTACCGGCACAAATGAGGCATGGTAACAAATGGTACCAGGGTACGGCCGATGCGATATACCAAAATAATTACCTGTTGGAGCGAAGTGATGCAAAATGGACATTAATCCTCTCAGGTGATCATATCTATCGCATGGACTATGCCTCCATGTTAGAAACACATATGGCTCTAAAAGCAGATACCACGGTTGCCTGTATGAAAGTACCCCTTAAGGAGGCAAACCAGTTTGGTATTATATCTACCGATAAAAATCAAAGAATCACCCAGTTCCATGAAAAACCGGAACCAGCGGAAGCCTGTGTAGATGATCCTGAATATGCACTCGCTTCAATGGGTGTATATATCTTTTCAACTAAACTGTTATTAGATGAACTTGAAAAAGACAGTCAGGACGAAAACTCCAGTCATGACTTCGGTAAGGATATTTTACCTAAATTGATAAATAATCATCGGGTATGTGCACATTACTTTGGAGAAACAAAAGGCCGGGTATCACCTGACAAATACTGGCGTGATGTAGGCACCCTTGAATCTTATTACCAGGCAAATATGGATTTATTAAAATCGATACCACCACTAGATTTATACCAGGACGACTGGCCGATTCGTTCTTATCAATCACAAACCCCACCTGCTCGTGCTGTTCCAGGAGACTCTGGTAATGAGGGGGTTTTTATCAACTCAATTTTATCAGGTGGTACCATTATATCGGGTGGCAACGTCGCTCATTCAGTACTATTTCAGAATGTATTTATTGATGACCAGTCAATCATCGAAAATTCTGTCATATTTGATAATGTTAAGATAGGTAAAAAAGTAAGACTAAATAAGTGCATTATTGATAAACATGTGGTCATACCTGATGGGGAAGTTATAGGTGATAATTTACAAAAAGATCGTAAACGATTTTCTGTAACCGATAATGGTATTGTAATTATTCCCCAGGGATATGTATTTAAAAAACCTGAATAAAATTTATTACAGCCAGAATACTATTCAATACATCATGTTAAACCAATTTACAGGATAAATTAAAGTGGGATTAATCCTCACCACCCCCAAAACTGAATTAGAGCTTCAACAATATTACGATCTACGCTGGCGTATTTTAAGAAAACCCTGGGGACAACCTGAAGGTAGTGAACGCGATGAAATTGACGACAGATTAGCTGACAAAATTGATACTCCCTGTCACCATGTGATGATGATTGAAAAGAACATTGTTTGTGGAGTTGCTCGTTTAGAGTTTTCAACAGATAAACTCGCTCAACTTCGTTACATGGCAGTAGACAATTTATATCAGGGACAGGGTATAGGACGGTGTATTGTTGAGCATATGGAGCTGATTGCCAGGGAAAAAAATGTCGATGAGTTATTTTTGCATGCGCGGGAGAATGCGGTTGGGTTTTATGAGAAACTGGGGTATGTGGTTACTGAGAAAAGTTATCTTTTATTTGGGTCTATTCAGCATTTTAAAATGGTTAAGCGTTTGTAAGTTTATGCATTTAGTATTTTTTGGTGTGAGTATATTTAAAAGAAGCTTAAATACGATTTAACTGTGCTATATGACAGTTTTTTTATGGGAACTTGAATTTTTATGGTTTCGGTTGTTGTAGTATTTGCAAGCTCTTTTCTTCATGGGAACTAGAATTCTGTGGTGTCGCCGCGCTGGCGAGTTACTTTCTTTTCTACAGCAAAAAGAAAGTAACCAAAGAAATGCCGCCCCACTTAACTCAAGCTTTTATTTGTAAAGAACACAAATAAAAGTCCCTTCTTCGCTCCCAATTTTTGTGGCTGCTGCGGAACTCACGAATTAAAAAGCGAATTCGCTCAGACATCCTCGCAGAAAGCCCCACAAAAATTACTCACTCATCAGCTTGTGTAATGGGGAACAAAGTCAAAAGCTTAAAAGAAAAATCAAAAGCAGATTATAAAAACTGGAAATTTTCTCTAGGGGTTCAGTTGTATATCGGTTTTGATTTTCAATTCCTCTGGAGCTTGCCGAAAATTGTATACCTGTAGGGGCAAAATCACAGGGATGTGATTTTGAGTTTCGATAAGCCAGGACGGCTTACCGGAACGACCCGGTAAAAGAGTATTGATATTGCAGCTTAAAATACTACTGGAAGCCCCCATGACAATTTTCGGGAATTCTCATCGTTTTTTGATGAGAACAAGCGAGTAAAGGACGGCGTTTCTTTGCCTACTTTCTTTTCGCTGTTGAAAAGAAAGTGGGTCGCCAGAGAGGCGACTACACAGAATTCAAATTCCCATGAAACCACGGGCTTGCAAGTGCACAAACAGCCGAAACCACAAAAATTCAAGTTCCCATAAAAATAAAAACTTATAAGTACACCGACAACCTAAATAACTCCAACACCATCACTACACCTCAATATCAATATCACTAATTTCAAAATCCGAACTCACAGTCACCCTTTTTAAACCAGGAAACTTACTCAGGATATAAGACGCATTCAAATAAAACAGACGAATATTTTCCTGATGAATTGCACTCACCACCTTATCAGCCGTAAATTGACAACGCTGCTCTAATGTAGGTGCTTCAATCCAGTAACGTCCCAGTTGCAGGCCTCTGTCATATTCATCATCCATATCCTTGTGGACATTTTGCAATTCCTGCATTAGCTCATCTTTTACTTCCAGTGTATAAGACTCTTCATCAATGGTAATATTAAAATTCATAGGTTTGACTCTGCACAATACCGCATATTAAATCGCCGCTATTATAACAGAGAGAAACCTTATTTAACTGTAATTTGAGTAGGTAATTATGTTGCTAACCATTCCTGATGTGCTAAATCAGAGTCAACTGGATAAAGTCCGCAAACTTCTACAAGATGCCAATTATGTTGATGGTCGGTTAAGTGCTGGAAAAACGGCACGTAAAGTGAAAAAAAATCACGAACTAGCCGCGGATTCCGACCTGCATGGACAGTTGAATAACATTGTGATGAATGCACTTTATAACCATCCGCTTTATCAGGCAGCTGTATTACCCCACCGACTGGCAACGCCTTTTTATGCCCGCTACGAACCGGGTGAAACCTATGGACAGCATGTGGATGATCCCATCATGGGGCCAATGCAGGGGCGTTATCGCACCGATGTATCGACGACTATTTTTATTAGTAACCCTAAGGATTATACGGGAGGGGAAACGGTTATAACAACGCAGACAGGCGAACAAAAAATAAAATTAGCTGCCGGTTCAGCAGTCACCTACCCTTCTGGTTCACTACATTATGTTGCAGAGGTTACTGAGGGTACGCGTCTAGTTGCGGTTACCTGGGCACAAAGTTTGATTCGTGATGCTGAAAAACGTGAATTATTATTTAATCTACACAAGACCCGTGAAGTTTTACAGAAGAAATATCCAGATGATGACGAAGTGGTGAAGATTGATCATACCTATATTAACTTGATGCGTATGTGGGCAGAAATATAAAAGGGGCGCCTGGCGCCCCTTTTATAACAAACAGTGTGTATAACTATGATTTAATTAAAAATCACCTGCATCATAACGACGCTGAAGCTGACATACATCCATCTGACCAGCATTATTTGGCAGGCTTACGGTTTCAACAAACGTTGTTCCCGTTGGGCAGCTACCATCACCTGTTGGTGCAGCACCTGCAAGCGTACCCGTAGTTGCTGGTTCCCAGATTGTAGTATTGCCGTTTACATTAATCGTCCAGCCCTGTGTCCAGTTATCTGCACTGTCCTGAGCAAACGCACCAACATAATTGGTTTCTACAAATTTAGGTGCTAATGTGCCACCCATTGCCGTTGTTAACGAGAAGTTTGCATCCTGCATATCAACAGTACCCGCTACTGGAACCGTCGTTGACGCTGTTGCATCAAAGCCAAAGTCTGTGTTACCACGTACATTGTTTGCACCGATATCAAACCAGCTTACGATATCCGCATCATCAAACGGATTGGTTGCACCATCTGAATCTGAATCAGTATCGTTTGATCCATCCTTTGCCTGACAGTTTAAGATAACGTTTATAGCTAAACCATTTTCAGTTTGACCTGTAACAGCACCTGTTGTACCTTGTGCAATTTCAGTAAAAGTAGCATCACCATCAATTTCAATACATTCTTTTGCACGTTCCTGTGTAATAACCGTATTAAATAATTTAAAGCCAGTACCACGACGCATCAATACACCTTCAGATGCAGTGCCGTTTTTATTTAAAACACCTACACCAGAAATCATGCTGATATTTGCCAGAGTAGGACGAGATACTGGCATTGCATCAGGACTATTTTTATCGTTATCCGCTTCAATCATTCTGTCACTGACAGAACCGGCACCGACACCGCCATCACTTGAGTGTTTAATTAAACCAAACTGTGCAGAACCTCGGTAACCCTGTCCCCAGTCAAAACTGTCATCACGGTTATCCGTTAATACGAAGTGACTGATATGATCAGTTGAACCAAAGTGCTCAATACCATCGTCAAGACCACGGTGAACCTGAATATGGTCTACGGATGTACCTGAGCCTACACCGAATAATGTGAAACCATTTAACTCATTACCGTTGCCATCCAGGTCATTACCCGCACCACGTATAACAACATAGCTAATGCTACCACTGCTATCTGCATCATCACTACCAGCGTAATTACCAATGCCGCCTTCAGCAATAACATCCGTACCTTCATTGGTTTGTGCAAAGCCCATCAGTGCCAGGCCAGCCCATTCACCCAGGCCATTTTCACCTACATCATTTGTGCCATCATAATCAGTATCTGTATAAGCCGTATTTGATGCCCAGTTATCAAACCAGGTTCTTGAACCCATAACAACTGGATTTGTTGCTGTTCCATTAATGTTAATTTTAGAACCACGTGTTGTAATTAATGCTTCCTGAGAACTACCTAGAATAAGTGTACCGGCCTCAACATTAACAGTAACATCATCAACAGTAGAAGTAGTTGCACCAGCAGCTTCACCATTACCAATGTAAGTACCTGGAAAACCTGAAGCCAGTGTATAAATATTATCATTAGTTAATGACAGGATTGCGGCTGTACCAGTTTGATTGTTATTATCAGCTGGTGTACTACTACTGCTACTGCTGCTACACCCTGATAAACCGGCTATAGCCGATGCAACTGCAACCGCTAATAAAGTATTTGTTTTATTCATGCTTAACTCCAAAACCTGTAAAAGTATTTAATTTCAGGCGAGAATAATAAGACCAGTTCATGACGGTAATGTGAAAAAAAAGTGAATAAAATGTTACACTGAGTAAACAAATATTATTTATGATGTTTTACTATATAAATATTTAAGATATATGAAAATAAATACAAAATAATATTAAATATTATTTTGTATTTATAATATGAGTAGGTTTTTTGAAAAAATTAGATAACTTTATTTCCATGAATACTGTAACTGTGCAGTAATAGTTGATCCCTTATTAGTTGATCTTTCAACCTCTCCTCCTCTCAACACTTCAATATCTGGATTCAATATATTTAAAACTTTTAAAGTTAATTTCAAATTATTTTCTCGGCCACGGAAAAAAGATTTTTTATAAACAAAATCAAGCGTGGGCACTGGTTGTAAATATGCATCGGGTAATCCCTGCGTACCCACATCAAAAATATACTCACCTGACATATTAAATAATAAATTTGCCGTAGTTTGCGTGATTAAATTCTCATAACCAAACGTCATATTTACTATCCATGGTGCCTGGCCCTGTAATGGACGATCAGTATTAGTTAACTGTCCAGCCTGATCACCAATATCAACTGTAGAATCTATTAGTGAAACATTAGATTCAACATACATACCATTAAGACCTTTCCCAAAGAAACGTGATAACCAGGCCCTGCCCTCAACTTCAATTCCAGCGTTGGTTGCCGCATTAGCATTAACAAAACTGAAGATATCACTATCACCACCACCCGCGAGCTTAGTCCGCTCTATTGGGTTTAAAAAGTCTTTATAAAAAAATGAAACCGACATCCCTTCAAAATGTGTCAAATACCATTCCCAGCGAAAATCAAGGTTGGTAATGTTAGCCTGTTCAAGATCTGGATTACCAATAATAATATCGCGAGTCACCGGGTCAATGTAGGGAGCACTCGATAACTCTTTAAAATCAGGGCGATTAACTGTTTCACTCAGTGCTGCACGAAACTGCATCTTCTTATTAAATGCCCAGGTAACTGATGCTGCGGGTAACACATCCTGGTTAACCACTTTACCAACAACACTCTCATCAGGGTTAGCTAACTCAAAAGTGGTTACATTTTGGTCATTATCCTCAAGACGAGCACCTGCCATAAATGACCACTTTTCATTTACAACTACATCAGCCATTAAATAGAATGAGTTTAAAGTCTGCGTCGCGATATAATTATCTGTTGGTTGAGTTCCGTTAAAAGAACTAAAACCACTATTGCCGATATTTTCATTGTTAAAAATATTTTCAGGGTTTTCATCCTGCAATATTGTCTGGTTAATATCATTTGGAGAAATCCAGTTAAAACGTAATGTTTGACTATCCCTGTCTTTATTAACACTTGATACACCCATTTTTATTTTTGTAAACGTCTCAAGTAAATCATATATTGGATAGGTCAGATTAAGTGCAAAATCGCTTGTATTATCTTCTAGTGTTTCATAACGAATCTGATGAACATTATCGCTGGTTAATGCAAAACCCTCATTATTTTCTACATACCTATAATAACGAGTAAATGGCACATCACGTAAGGCCTGAGAGAGAGCTACGTGCCAGTCCAGTTCAAGATCATTGAGTGATGAGTAAGTATGTTCACCTCGAAACTGTTGGCTGAATAATTGTGTTTCACGCCATTCAAGTGTACTATCTAGAACATTAATTTCATTTTCTGACAGAAAACCATTATCAATTACGACACTATCTGTTGTTTGACGAGAAAGAATGGTATTACTTTCTAAACGATGCGCTTCACCCGCTTCGAAAATAAAATTAAACAGGCCACCCATATTAATTTCATTTTCTGTACGGTTTCTATCAATCTCATTTTCCAGCACCACACCACCACTGCCATCTCCTGAATATGTATTTCTTTTCTCATTCTTTAAATCCCAGTTGTTATCATAATTAAAAGCAAGGTTGTAACCCCAGCCATAATTTGAACCTAGTGGCTCATAGGCATCTGAAAATAACATTTTCATTTTAATACCCGGAGGCAATGAATAAGGTGTTGTATTATAAATTTGTGGAAAAGACTCGGCTGCTGACTCAGATAGCGCACCAGGTGTTACACCACCATTAGTGTCATTATCAACCAAAGATGGCAATTCACGATCACCATCGTCAATACCTAAAAAATCAATACTGCCGCCTTTATAATTAAGACCATCTTCAAACGTAGAATTTGAATTATATTTTAATTGCACTGAAAAATTTGACTCAGGCTCTTCAGGAATATCATCTAAAGTTCGTAACTGCACGATACCGCCGGAAAAATCGCCTGGCATATCGGGGCTATATGTTTTTTGAATAACCACACCACTTAATACACCTGTTGGAAACAGGTCAAGGGGTACAACACGTCGAGTTGGATCAGGACTTGGCAGATTGGCGCCATTTAATAAAGTACTAGAATAACGTTCACCCAGACCACGAATAAAAATATATTTACCATCAACTAATGTTAAACCTGTAACACGTTTCAGAGCACCTGCAGCATCACTTGCTCCCGCTTTTGACATTTGCTTTGCACCTATTACATCCTTTAAAGATGAACTCTCACGCTTCTCCATTGCCAGTGCTTTGAATCCACCTTCGATATTTGGTGCGGTCACCACAAACTCACCTAAGTCTTTACCCGCTGGGGTTAATTCAGCTAACTTTGTAGTCGTTGTATTTTTTCCAACAATAATATCCTTTGCTATCTGTGTGCTGAACTCAGGATGCACAAATGAAACAGAATACTTACCAACAGGGACAGATAATTTATATCGACCTTCGTTATCTGTTTTCATCGCACCGGATACACCACTCACAAATATGCGTACATTCGGTAATGGAGCACTCCCCTGCAGTGATGTAACTACACCACTAATCACACCTTTATCACTGGAAGCAAGATTAGTATTTGTTGTATCACTAATAATTTTAGTGCCTTCAGAACTTTCGATATCCGTTGCCGCAGGATATGAAGGTGAGGGTTGTGCCAATATAATTCTGATTCGCTCATCCGCTTTCAAATTCAGATTAAGTTTTTTTACTTCTGTACCCTGATAACTTACAATCAGCTCATGCCAACCCTGCACTAGCTTTACATGTAGTGAGCCATGCTCATTTGTTAATCCAATAGGTTTTTCATTAGAAACAACGTCTGCTTTGCTAAGTGGCGCACCTTGCTTAAATACATAAATTGAAACAACAGCTGTTTTCTCTTCAGCTACAACATTACTAGCCAATGCATAAAAAAATATGCAAAGTAAAACACGATAAATATTCATACAAATAAGTCTTATTAGTTAACACAACCACTTTTCAGTAGCACAACTGGCCATTAGCTTGCGCAACTCTGCCGCTTTTCTAAACACTCTGACATCTGTTATTTTTTCCAGAGAACTTTCTGCGCCAGTGTAATCACCAATCTTAAAATGAGCATAAGCAATAGCATATAAAAAAGTGTCATCATCCATCAGCCTGACCCTTAATAATTCATCTTCCATTGCCAGTACCTGGTCGAAATTTTCGCTTTCGAGTTGCAAAGCCATTCTTTGCCGCAACTTTTCCTTTTGTACAATTACTCGTGAATTATTAAATAAAGCACGTTGAAAATCGTTTTCCTGTTTATACAATTCAGCCGCGTCCTTAAACAGGGCATTTTCAATTTCGCCCCCTTCTTCAAGCACCATTGCTGCAGCATATGTGTTTTCCAAATCTATATAAGCATGTGCCATAGCCAGATACACATTTTTCTCCTGCGGAAATGTGAGGCGTGCAAGCTCTAAAAATTTAAGTGCCGCTTTCGGTTGACCACTGCGTCGCAGAGCATCACCAAGTGACACATAATCTGTGACACTGGCCTCATGATTTTTAATATATTTCTGTCCTAATTCAACTGCTTTTTGAAATAGTCCTAGCTCAATTGCATAAAACATTTTATTTCGCATAAAGGTCTTTTCTACTGGAAAAAGATCTTCAGCTTTACCTAACACTAGCCATGCTTTATGCTTTTTGTCACTAAGCCAGTACGCCTGTGAACGTAATAGCCAGACACCTGGCATCGTATTCTCTAGCTCAGCTATTTTATCTAACATATTCAAAGCATCTGCATATTTTTTAAGGCCCATATAGGCCTGCGCTAGATAAACATACAGAACTTTATTTTTCTGACCTGATATTATGGCTGATTCAAATTCGCTAATACTTTTTTCGTATAACTCCCTGTTTAAACTAATGATACCAAGCAGGGTATAAAAACGTTTTGTATCAAGCTTTTCATCTTTCTGATTAACTTTTTCAATCGCTTCTCCGGCTCTTAAATAATCACCTTCTTTTATCATTAATGCCGCTAATGACAGGTAATCAACCTCTTCGGTGCCTTGCGCAAAGGTATAAGATGAAATCAGCATAAAAATAGTTACAAAGAAAATGCTGCGGATATTGCTTCTAAGCATGGTCATGTCAAATCAAAACGGATTGTCTGGTTTGCCCAGGAATCTACCGCCTTGCCTTTATATTTTGCTGGCTCAAATAACCAGGTTTTAATTGTTTGTAATGCTTTTTTTTCAAAAATACCCACCGGCTCTGATTCGACAACCTTAGCTATCGAGACCTTTCCAGATTTATCAATTAATAAACTGATTACAACGTAACCTTCAATATCTTTTGCTTTCGCACGACGAGGGTATTCAACCGGGGTGCGAGTTAACGCACGGGCAGCGGTATCAACCATATCGCTAGTCATAACAACATCACTCGTGTTTCCCAACAAATCAGACTCATCCATTTCACTCATAGAAAAAGCCGGTAAACCAAGATCTAACCCTGTAATGCCAGCACTCAGGTCTATCTTTAATGGCGCAACATTTTTAGGCTGTCTTTTTACTTTTTTTTGAACAACTTCTTTTTTTGGTTTCACTTGTTTAGGTTTTTTTACCTCAAATTGAGCACTGTATTCTTTTTTTACTTTTTCTGGTTGTTCACTAAAATGATTCATTAAAACCAGCATTAAAAACACGATGGCCGAACCAGCTAACATCCAGAATACTGCGATAGCCCTGACCTGTTTATGATTAACAATCGTCATTCACTTACCCACCTTCCTGCTCAGTCACTACACCCACATTGGCTGCACCCGCCATACGACACTGATCAACAACTTCTATTAGCTTACCCGCTGCAACCCCTTCATCAGCAACAACCAGAACGGTTGAGTCACTACTGTTACCCAGTTTTTCTCTTACATAGTTTTGAATCACCCAGCTGCGAACGGGTTGACCATCCATAAATACATCACCAGATGAGTCAATATGCACTCTGATGGCCTTTGATGATGATGCCGTACTACTTGACGCTTTTGGACGATTAATATCCAGGTCATAATCCTTTACAAAAGTGGCACTCACCATAAAGAAAATTAGCAAAATAAATACAATATCAATTAGTGGTGATATATTTATTTCCTGCTCGGTACTGTCTCTTTCTTTATATCTCATTAAATTTCTCTAAATTATCTATTACAAAATATGCTATCTATTAAGACGCTAATTCATTGGCCTGTCTCACTGATAACAGATCTTTTATTTGTGCTAAATCCATTTCTATTTTTAATTTTTTTCTATTTAAATAACCATTAACCAACAAACCTGGGATAGCAACTGCCAGACCAAACTGTGTCGTAACCAGTGCCTGTGAAATCCCACCTGCTATACCACCGGTTTGTGAAAACAACTCCATATCTCTCAATGAATCAAATGTTTCAATCATGCCACCTACGGTGCCTAACAGCCCCAACAATGGCGTTATAGATACAATGGTTTTTATCAGCACCTGATATCGTGACAACTCCTTTTCAAGGCTCCAGAAAGCGTTATCAAGATATCTGCGTATTGGGAAAACCTGTTTATTTTTTAAGTTAAAGGCCTCAACCACTGCTTTTTCAATAATATTACAGGCACTTTCCCATTTTCCTTTTTCATATGTTTCAACAATATGCCGGACACTTTTTACGTGTCCTGCTTTTAACATCACTGCATAACGATATCCCAATGCATACCACAATAATAAAGTTGCCAGAATCAGCGGTGGCATCACATAACCACCCGATGAAAAATATTCAATTAGTTCGCTAATTAATTCCACAATTTACCGCCCAATTAAATATTGTTATTTTGCAATATGAGGTGCGTCGTAAATATTAATGACATTTAGCGCAGCCTTTTCCATATCGTCTTTTATTCGATTACTCCAACCTGATAATAAATTGCCAAGAATTAATGCGGGTATGGCTACAATTAAACCCAACTGCGTTGTTACCAATGCAACTGATATACCACCTGAAAGTAATTTTGGATCACCCGTACCAAATTCTGTAATAATGTCAAATGTTGAAATCATTCCCGTTACTGTACCAAGCAGGCCTAATAAAGGCGTTACCGCTGCTATTACTATTATCAAAGCCCCAAATCGATTTAGAACCGGACTTTCATGTAATATGCTTTCCGCTACAATATCTTCAAGATGATCGCGATCACGCTCAAGGTTACGTAATGTCGCACTCACCACACGAGATGTACTGCCCTTGAATTTTTTGCACCACTCCTGGGCACCAGCAACATCATGTTCAACAATATATTTATTAATACCCATTAATATTTTTTCTGATGCAGAACTTGCTGACCTGAGAAATATAGCCCTAAAGCTAATCAATATCATCGCAAGCACACCTAGCAGCACTATAATCCAGCCAACCATACCACCGCTGCTTATGTACTCTGTTACATCTTTAGCTGCACTTGCATTCACAGCTATTAATTTGTTTTCATAGATAAAAATATTTAGCTGTGTGGGTTTTGTGTTTGCAAATAATTCATCTGTCAATGCAACGGAAGGTTGCTGCCATAGCTTAAATTCACCTTCTCCGGCCGGTACCAGTACTCCACTTGCCGTAGCAGCTTTACCGTATGTGGCTATCTGCCCAATGTGTAGTAACTCGCCATTTACTCTTTCGCCATTTTCAGAAAAAAAACTACCTTTTTCCTTTCTTACAGAACTTATGTCTTGCATGACTTCAAAAACTTTTTCAAATAATGCATTTACTTTTTTATTTCCAGCCACATCCGCACCTGTTTCCGGTGAAGCATCATACGACTTTAAGGTTTGCTCTGCCTGATCAAAAGTTGAAGAAAATATTTCTTTATTATCTTTTGCTGACTCTAACGTCCTCTCACTTTCAAATACAATTTCATTAATGTTTTTAGAGTCATTTTGTAACTGACGATACTTATTTTCCAACTTATCTAGTTGCCCAGTTAAAAGTCTTTTTTCAGCCAAACTTTTAGATTTAAATTTTGCCAATCGAGCAACTAGATTTCTTTGCTGCTCTTCAAGATAGGCATACTCTTTTTGATAAGCTGACTGTAAATCATCGCTTAAAACTGCTTTAACATTAACCAGCAAAACAAAACCAGCAACACTTAAAAGTTTAATACTATTTTTAAAATTCATTCTATTCTCAACTATGCATCAAAGCGTATTAGGTATTTCGAAATAACCGACATGGACTTGTTTTTCTAAAGAAGTAAACAGTGTTTTTATCTGCTCAATATCTCTACTATCTTTACTAACTTCTGCTACCCAGTTATCACCGGCCTTCCTGAACAAACCATACTCGTCATCTGCGACTCTAAAATACATCATCACCATGCCAATTTTTGCAATATGTGCCAGATGCTCTTTATCACCAAGCACAACTGACTGTCGATATACACCATTGTCACGCGCAAGCTTTAACTCATCTTCTATCATTGACCACAGTATATTTGCTGCCTTATGCGATGAAAGCACCCCAGCCTCTAACCTTTTCTCGTAATCATTGACACTCTTTAGTCTCTCTTTAATTTTGAATGGCAAGCTTGTTTTTATATGTTTTTTTAATTTTTCAGTTTCGATTAAAAGCGCTTCTTTAATTGTGTTATTATCAGCACCTATTTCCTGAATTAATTTTTTATTATTTAAAAGATTTTCCTGCATCTGATCTATAGCTATTTCTTCCTGCTTTATATTTGAATTAGTTGTGTTTTTTTGCGTAATTAATCCGCGCATTTCCAACTTATGCTCATCCCTTAACAATTGTAATTCATTACTAAGATCACTTACCTGACCACGTAATAAAACCAGTTTTTCTGACAAATTAAGATAGTTTTTGTCTGCCTCTGCAATAGCCGTACTCATGCCGAATGCGGGGACAAATGTTATAATCAACATTGTTTTAATAAATTTATTTCTATAGCTCATGTTTCAATACTTTTATGTCTTTGTGACTGTATTGTTAAATTAACAAGAAAATGTGACCTTACTGTTACAAGGCCATGACAGATTGATTAAATTGGCTTCTCTTCATCGGATAATTAAAAAGAAGTTGGGCTCAGGGAATACTGCCCGTTTATTTTGAATGGTTGTTTTTTTGTGTTTGTTACGGCACATCTCCATCGGGGAAAGAGCACCGCTTTTTAGTACTCTGTCCCCTTAACCCATACCACTAAGAGCTAACAGTGTAGTGAGTCGACTTTGTAATGCTCTTGATGGTATCAAAACAGGGGACAGGGCGCAGAAGGCGCGGCCTTTCCACGATGGAGATGTACAGTAGCAGTGTAACTTCTCTACAGAAATAAAATCTACAGACGAAAAAAAACCAGAACAAGTCTGGTTTTTTTACTAAAACTTAAGAATTAAATCTTAACGCTTAGAACCTTTATCAGCATGTGCCGCATCACACAACTCCATGGCTTTATCCATGAATGTCTGACGGTATCCGTCAAGAGTTGAACCAGCTTCAGGTGTGAAGTAGCTCTGTGCGTTATAACCGTTCTTATGCTCGTCTTCGATGAATTTCTTCTGCATGTCGATCAGTTCTTTGATCAGTGCATTTCTATCAGCCATGGTATTACCCTCGTGAATTCTTTTATTTGCGTCTCATCCGCATCGTGTGACGAATTATAGACGCTTTTTCAGTAAAATGCCTCTACCCCATTAGGAATAGAAACGAATTTATTTTAATTTATTCTCGTACTCGTCATTCAGGTTACGTTTGATCGGCTTCGTGCCTAGGCGGAAAATGTGCGCTTACACTTGTAAGTAATCATTTTCTAACAACGGCATGGAGCCGAGCAAGCGTGAGCTGAGTGACTAGTAGCCGCCTTTGCGAGTAGACATTGGGCACCCGCCGATTTTCAGACCCTGCTTAGAAGGCATACCAGGAAACATTTCATACATTTCCTTAGAAGTCACTTTACGACCCCAGATTTTACCCATGGCTTTCATGATGCCGCGCTCATTAGGCTCATCACCGCCTATAGTCTCATCGCGAACGTATTTAATAACGTCCCAGTGCTCCTGAGTTGGCACGATGTCTTCTTCAGCGAAAAGCTCAGCTGCGATTTCTTCATTCCAGTCGTTTGCATCAACCAGATAACCTTTGTCAGTTCTTTCAACAGAATCAAGTGCTGCCATGATATTGCCTCAATCTTAGTAAATTTGTTAAATGTGTAAAATTATGGGTGCGTACTCTATGACAAAAAGCTAATAAAGTCGATTATCCCATTAGATATATAGAACGATTTTATCGCGTGATTGACATACTCGGGGAAAGAGCGCCGCTTTTTAGCACTCTGCCCCCTGTGGTAAATACCGATCTGATTGGTAAACTGAAAAACCGACTCTGTATCAGACAATCAGGCGTTTTATGAAGTCGGGTCACGACACTATCAGCTCTTGATGGTATCAATAAGGGGGCAGAGCGCAAAAAGCGCGGCCTTTCCCCGATGGAGATGTGCCACGGCAGTGCAACCTATCCCAGTCCACGATAAAACCTGAGATTACGTCCCATCAAAATGCTGCATTTCTGACATGTCACCAACCGCCTTTATGCCTTTATGCGCCAGGAACAGACCAAAACCGGCTTTTCGACCTTCACCAATTCCATTTTCCTGAAGCGTCACCGCATCTTCCGGATCTAAATCCGCCACCATAATACTCATTGTTTTGGTTGGACCATTAGCTAAATTAAAGGTATTACCCATACCACAAAGCGCTTTAGTAAGATTTATCCCCATCGCCTTCATTTCATCGGCTACTCTGGAGACAAACTGATCTTCAGTTTCATTCTCTCCCACAATGACATAACGACAGAATAACGTACCTAATGATGTAAATGGTTTAATCTGATAATCGCCAAACGTAACATCATGCCCGTTTAACTGTATGGTTTTACCTGTTAACTCTTTCATGTCTGCATGACGGATTTTAGGCATGCGAATTAGCATTCTGGAGCGTTTCGACAGATAGATACAACCATCACCATTTTCATCTTCCGGACGATTCCAGCCGTTTCCAGTAGAAGCACCATGAATCATATGAATGCCCACCCCTGGCTCATCCGCTAACCAGGGAAGCATGCTCAGGAGGCCATCAGATAACTGCTGGGCGTGATCAAGTGGCACCTGTTTACTGATTAATTTAAACGATAAATCGGCCACCGTATCAGGCACTACAAAAGGGGCTGCTTTTTTATCTTCTTTCCATAACATGTTAATTTCTCTTACAAATCAATACTTTATATTCTTACATCATAAACCAGCTGGTCATCTATTGGGAAAAGTAAACGCCATTTCCACCTGATTTTGCCAGTCTTTCGGTGCATCGTTATATGGGGGCTTTATATCTACATCCAAGTGTATTTCACCATCGCGGGCTTTTTGCCTGACGATTTCCAGTAAATCTTCAAAATTATCTAACTCATGCTCCTGAGTTAATATGTCACTTAGATAAATCATTCATAATTCTCTTAATTCAATCTACACGCCTTAAAGTCGCTAAATTCCCGACATAGGCGTTCGGAGATGACGAAAAAACGCTTTTGACCTACGACCTACGACCCACGACTTCTCGAACTCTGTCGTAATACCGAGCCCGATACAACAACCGTTTTTCATTCTCTACCTCAGAATCTATAAAGGCCGTGCGGTTATGCAATATATTGTTAGCAATTATACCTTCTCCTGCCTGCATTCCATAGGTAATAACATAAGGGTTATTCTCATTTAGCAAACCCTTCATACATTCCACTGCTTCCAGGGTCACCGCATTATCTTTCCATTCAATATTACGGGTACGAGCAGAGAAACGCATATGCAGACTTGAGCTTAGTGGATTCAGGGAAAATACCGAACCACTTTGTGCTCCACGAATTTCTTTACCATTCTCTATATTAGGGGGAATCGTCAGGACATCCGTTTGTATGAACGCCTTTATATATTGGGGATTTTCATCACGCAATAAAATATAAGCCATTTCATGATCGAGCATCAGGTTTTCGCCACCACTTTTCGCAGACCTTACACAATGCAGCACCATGGCACGTATGGTTTTTGATGCTTCATTATAATAACCGTCTGTATGCCAGGTTAGTTTTCTATCGGTATAGGGGATATAACCCGCATGACGACCGCTGCTTCTGACCTGGATCGATGTAATATTGTCTTCGTCGGAACACAAATTACCATCTAATCGTTCGAGACCCAATAACCGCCCCATTTCCCGCACAAAGTGCTTTGATCCCTGCTGTGGGTCCTGCAGCTTATAAAGGCAGTAATTAAATTGATGACAGCTTGAGAGTATTTTCTGCACCTCATTCCGATCAGGCTTACCAGACTTGATAGCCACAATATCTTTATGACCATTATCATAGGCGCGTATCTTTTGCTCACGCCATTGCTGATATGCGGATTCATCATCTAAATCAAGTGGATTAAACATTAACGCCAAACAACCTCCTATACATATGTCTATAGTATCTAAATAACTTAACACTGTAGCAATACCCACTTCAGGCAGGATTTACACCTTTACATAGGATTCTGCAAATTCATCAAACAGCATACCCACAAAAAAAACTTATACAGGGATTAAACAAAGAACAATTTCTATGCTATATTACTGCACCGAATTTTTATGTGGTATTTTAGTGTGCATTGCTGTAACACGGCACAAACAGCTCTATCCCATTAGGGATAGATAGAACAGGCTGCACCCTCCCAAGGGATAGATGTTCTGAACGCTCAACTCGCCCTAGACTATAGCCACTAAAAAATTGGCCTGTTTTTTACGTGCAAACGTAAGATCAGAACAATAAGAATTTTAATCGTATGGTTCGTGTAACCATATATTTAAACTTAAGCTAAGGGTAAGGCAGTAGCCCCCCCTTTAATAATAAACTGTCTTCCCTACTACGGAGATCGCCATGGCAGCAAAGAAGATTTATGAAACACCCATGCTAGACGTACTTGAAGAAGGCCCATGGCCTAGCTTCATCACAGGTATTAAAGCACTGCGTGATAACCACGAAAACCAGTTCATCGCTGATGTAACTAGCTCACTACTTGGTCAGCTTGAGCACTCATACGAAACTCGTAAGGGTTACTGGAAAGGCGGTACTGTATCTGTATTCGGTTACGGCGGTGGTGTTATTCCTCGTTTCTCTGAAGTAGCAGACGCATTCCCTGAGTCAAAAGAATTCCACACAATGCGAATTCAACCGACTCCTGGTAACTATTACACAACTGATATGCTAAACCAACTTGGCGCAAGCTGGGAAAAGAACGGTTCTGGCCTGCAAACTTTCCACGGTCAGACGGGTAACATCATGTTCATCGGTACAACCACTGACGGCACTCAGAAGTTCTTCGACGATATCAATGAATATGGTTGGGATATGGGTGGTGCGGGTCCTTGTGTACGTACAGCTATGTCTTGTGTTGGTGCGGCTCGTTGTGAAATGTCTAACTGTAATGAACACGGTATTCAACGTTGGTTGGTTAACAACTTCACTGATGATGTTCACCGCCCTGCGCTTCCTTACAAGTTCAAATTCAAAATTTCTGGTTGCCCTAACGATTGCCAGAATGCGATTGAACGTGCTGACTTTGCTGTTATCGGTACATGGCGCGATGATATGCGTGTTGACCAGGCTGAGTTCAAAAACTACGTTGAAGCTAAAGGCCGTCAATACATCATTGATAACGTAATTACGCGTTGCCCAACTCAGGCACTGGGTCTGAATGACGACGACACAATTGCTGTTGATAACCGTAACTGTGTTCGCTGCATGCACTGCATCAACGTTATGCCTAAAGCATTACGCACAGGTACTGACAAGGGTGTTACTGTTCTTATTGGTGGTAAACGTACACTGAAAATCGGTGACCTTATGGGTACGGTTGTTGTTCCTTTCAAGAAGCTTGAAACGCGTGACGATTACGAAGAGCTGGTTGAACTAGCTGAAGAAATCATTGATTTCTGGGCAGAAAACGGTCTGGAACATGAGCGTTGTGGTGAAATGATCGAGCGTATCGGTCTGGTTAACTTCCTTGAAGGTATCGACGTTGAAGTTGATCCAAATATGGTTAGCTCTACTCGTCAAAGCTCTTACGTTCGTATGGACGGATGGGACGACGAAGCTGTTAAATGGTTTGAGCGTAAAGCTGAAGCCTAAGCTGTAACAAAAATCAGATAGCCGTGGTGAATTCCACGGCTATTTTTATAAGTTTAAATTTTTAATTTTTTGAGGAAATAATCATGGCAATGGCAGATATGCGTCCACCCATCGAGTCTGGATGTCCGGACGGTTTCCAGTACATGCATCCAACAATGCGTCGTAACTTTGGATTATGGAAATACCACACAGACCCTAAGCCTGGTGTTTTACGCCACGTTGCTGAAAGCGGCGAAGAGATCTTCACTGTTAAAGTCGGCACTCAACGTATACTTGATATCTTCAGTCTTCGTGAACTGACATCGATTGGTGATGAGTTTGCAGACGGCTATATCCGTTTCACTATCCGTTCTAACATCGAATACTATGTAACTGACGAAGCTAAGGTTGATCCTTTGATCGAAGCAGTTGAAAAGTTAGGTTACGTTGTCGGTGGTACTAAGAACTCTGTTACTTCTCTGTCTCATACACAGGGCTGGTTACACTGCGATATTCCTGGTACTGACGCATCTGGCGTTGTTAAATCAATGATGGATGAGTTAATCGACGATTTCAAATCCTGGAACATGCCTAATCGTGTTCATATCACAACTTCTTGCTGCCAGATTAACTGTGGTGGTCAGGGTGATATCGCGATTAACGTACAGCACACTAAGCCACCTAAGATTGACCACGCACAGGTTTCAAATGTTTGTGAGCGTCCATCTGTAGTTGCACGTTGCCCGGTTGCTGCGATTCGTCCAGCCATGGTTGACGGTAAGCCTTCATTAGAAGTTGATGAGAAGAAATGTATCTGTTGTGGTGCATGTTTCCCACCTTGTCCTCCAATGATGATCAATGATGCCGAGCACTCTAAACTAGCCGTATGGGTTGGTGGTAACCACTCTAATGCACGTGGCAAGCCTACATTCCAGAAGCTGGTTGCTTCTGCAATTCCTAATAACCCACCTCGCTGGCCTGAAGCTGCGGGTATCGTAAAACTGATCCTGAAATGCTACAAAGAAGACGCTCGCGACTGGGAACGTGTGGGTGAATGGGTTGAGCGTATCGGCTGGCCTCGTTTCTTTGAGCTAACGGGTCTGCCTTTCACTAAGTACCACATTGATAACTGGCGCGGTGCCCGTGCTAGCCTTAATGCTTCTACTCATATCCGTTTCTAAGATAGGTATATGAAGATGAAATATAGCATTATGGTCAATGAAGGCCCCTATACGCACCAGGCATCTGACTCTGCTTTGCAATTTTGCAAAGCAGCGTTAGAAGCAGAGCATGAAATCTTTCGCGTATTCTTTTATCACGATGGTGTGAATAACGGTACTCGTTACACAGTTCCGCCAGCAGATGATCGTAATATCCAGAAAGAATGGTCAAAGCTTGCTGAAACACATGAAATTGATTTAGTTATCTGTATTGCAGCGGCACAACGTCGCGGCATCATGGATGCTGATGAAGCAAAACGTCAAGGTATTGATGGCGATAACATCGCGCCTGGCTTCCGTATTTCTGGTTTAGGCCAGTTAATTGAAGGCGGCATCATTGCTGACCGTCAGTTAGTGTTTGGAGATTAAGATGGCGACTAAAAAATTCATGTTTTTAAATAGAAAAGCACCATATGGAACAGTGTATGCGCTTGAATCTTTAGAAGTTGTGTTAATCGGTGCGGCTTTCGAGCAGGACGTTTCTTTAGCATTTGTTGGTGACGGTGTTTACCAGATTGCTAAAGGTCAGTCTACTGATGGCATTGGCATGAAGAACTTCTCACCTACCTATAAAGCATTAGGTGATTACGAAGTAACTAAACTTTATGTTGAAAAAGAGTCTCTAGAATCTCGCGGGTTAACATTAGATGATCTGATGCCACTAGTCTGGGAAGACGAAGATGATGATTATGCTGAAAAGCCATCAATTCGTTTAGTTAGCTCAGCAGAACTTGCTGCTGTATTTGACGAACAAGACGTAGTTCTAAGCTTCTAAGGGGTTCTTATCTTATGTCAACTTTACACACAGTAAATAAATCACCTTTTGAGCGTGACTCACTATCATCTTGCATCCGTTTAGCCACTAAAGGCTGTGCCATTCTTCTTATTGAAGACGGTGTTTTCGGTGCAATGGCGGGTACTGACCATTCTGATATGGTTTCAGGCGCAATGAAAGATGCATCAGTTTATGTATTAGGTCCCGATCTTGCAGCTCGCGGTATGAGCGAAGATCGTGTAATCGACGGTATTCAGGTAGTTGATTATAGCGGTTTTGTAGAACTAACGGC
>Ga0316207_10000893_pt1 | contig 41569 bp, 69 predicted proteins | sample 6weekpyrite_MG_FD_204943 | JGI IMG/M metagenome (GOLD analysis project Ga0316207, IMG submission 204943) | Microbial mat bacterial communities from mineral coupon in-situ incubated in ocean water Damariscotta River, Maine, United States -... | ecosystem: Environmental > Aquatic > Marine >... | reverse complement strand
GTAATTATTCAGCAGCAAGTAACACGGGTAATCAATCAGCAGCAAGTAACACGGGTTATCAATCAGCAGCAAGTAACACGGGTAATCAATCAGCAGCAAGTAACACGGGTAATTATTCAGCAGCAAGTAACACGGGTGATTATTCAGCAGCAAGTAACACGGGTGATTATTCAGCAGCAAGTAACACGGGTAATCAATCAGCAGCAAGTGTACAAGGAAAAAATTCAGTTGCTATAGCCATTGGGTGTGAAAGCAAAGCAAAAGCTTCTAAATCAAGTGCAATTGTTCTTTGCTACCGAAACGACAAGGGTGAGCTAATCCATATTAGATCTAGCAAGGTTGGTGATAATGGAATTAAAGCGGACACATGGTACATGCTTGACTCTAAAGCTGAATTTATTGAAGTGGCAAATGAAAACCATTGAGCTAATAACGGATTACCTCTTAATGATATTCATTATTGGATTGATCGGTTTTATTTTAAGGGAAACATTATGAGCTTAGCTAAAGTCATATACCTGGACGATGTTGACGAGATACTAGAAGCCAAGATTAATCAGGCATGGAATAAATTTGAAACCGCTCAAGGCAAGAAGAAAAAAACTGATGCGTATTTTAAGTTTAAAGACCTTCTAAGCCAAAGAAGTAACAAACAAATCAAAAAAATGGAAAGAGAGCAAGGACTATGCAAGATTTAAAAAACTGGAAACGGTCAAGGCTTCAAAAGCTTTTTGATTGGGTTTTAAGGTTAGGTAAAAAAGATAAATTAGTGAGGAGATTGAAATGAGAGCAGCGCATGAAATTACTGAACAAATGGATGAACCCGACAACATGGAAGAAAGCGTCAAATGGACAGCCTATGAAGCCTTGAAGCATGTTTTAGGTAACAAGGTAATGATTAAAGAATTCGGCGGTAAAGAGTTTGAAGATTTTAATAATTGGGTTGATTTAAAGATAGATAGCCTGGAGGGAATGAAATGAATACTTTAGAGAAACTAAAAGCTCCTTTTGATGTTGCCAAGGTAAGCTGGCGTGTCGGCTCAACAAACAAGAAAAAAGTACAACGCGAAACAAACAATCAAAATGCAAGGCCAACTAAAGGTATGCCTCTTGCTTATATAGATGCAAGGGACGTGATGCAACGGCTTGACGAAGTGTTAGAGGGTAAATGGCAGGACAAATATTTCGAGACAAATTCAGGTCGTGTTATTTGTGAGCTTTCCTGTTTTATTGATGGGGAATGGATCACAAAATCAGACGGTGCAGGAGATACGGGAACGGAAGGCGAGAAAGGCGCAATCAGTGATGCCTTTAAACGTGCGGCGGTTAAGTTTGGTATTGGCCGTTATCTTTACTCTATTAAGAGTGGGTGGGTTGATTTAGATCAATATGGAAAATTCCAGACCCCTAACCTGCCCTTGTGGGCAACTCCAGCAGGATACCAGGATATTTTAAACAAGAAACAAGCAGCATAGGAGATACAGATGCCAAAGAAATACGATGTAGTAGCCATTACGGGTGAATATGAAAAAGAAGGACAAAAGAAACTCAGGTATCAGAATGTCGGCATGGTCATTGAAAAAGAAGGTAAGTTTTACCTTAAAACGATTATGCCATTAGCAATGAAAGATGACGGCTCAATGATTAATTTCTATAACCTGTATGCGCCAAAGAATCAAAACACCGCACCATCACCACAACCTTCTGGTGACTTTGACGATGATATACCTTTCAGCTCTTTAGGGCTTGAATACTTTATTTAGGAGGATTTATGAATTTTTATTTTGACATTGAAACAATCCAGACCCAAAGACAAGATTTTATAGATGATTTTGCAGTCACTATCACCCCCCCTGCAAACATTAAAAAAGCTGAGACTTTAAAAGCATGGGAAGAAGATAAGAAACCCGCGCTAATTGAAAAAGCTGTCAGCGAATCTGTTTTTGACGGCGGGATGGGTGAAATTATTGCTTTTAGTTGCGCGGTCGATGACGGAAAAATATATAACGCATACCGAACTAATGAGTCTACTGAATACGACTTGTTAGAGGCTATAAATGAAATATTTAAAGTGATGTTTTTTAGTAAACATGGAAATTACGATAGTCAACAGCAAGCCACATGGATAGGCCATTATATAACAGGATTTGATTTAAGGTTTTTATGGAAACGATTTGTCATAAATCGTATAAAGCCAGCCGTTAAGATTCCGTATGGCGCGAAGCCTTGGGATAAAGAAGTTTACGATACCTGTATAGAGTGGAAAGGTACAAGCGGTAAAGATAAATCATCAATGGACTTTGTTTGTAAAGCACTAAACATTGAAGGCAAGAACGGTATGGACGGCTCTCAAGTCTACGACTATTGGAAGGAAGGAAGGTACAAGGAAATTTCTGAATATTGCGATAGCGATGTAATCCGAACGAGAGAAATTTACAAAGCAATAAGCTTCGCAGCCTAATGACCTCCCTCATTGGCTAGGTTACGGCCTAGCCTTTTTTAAAGTAAAAATAGTTTTTCTTAAAGGATAGATATGATTTTACTAGGCATCATCTTAACGACATTAGGGCTTGGGTCTTACCTGTTCACTTATAAGTACGCAAAAAAGCATGATGTGTTTTCTATATTTTTAATTTGTTGCGGTATTGGATTAATTTTAAGCAGGGTTTTATGAAACCATTTGAATGGCAGCGTCCACCACAATTACGATTAGCATTGGACGATGAAATTATTGTTGATAATTTTGCCGGCGGAGGCGGTGCTAGCATGGGAATAGAGCAAGCTATGGGGCGATCAGTTGATATAGCAATAAATCACGACCCGGAAGCCATTGCTATGCATGAGGCCAATCATCCCGAAACAAAACATTATGTATCTGATGTTTTTGAAGTCGATCCGGTTGAAATATGCCATGGTAAACCCGTTGCACTCGCGTGGTTCAGCCCTGATTGTAAGCACTTCTCCAAAGCAAAAGGCGGCAAGCCCGTTAATAAAAAAATCCGAAGCCTTGCATGGGTAGCCATTAAATGGGCGTCACTTGTTAAGCCTCGAGTAATTATGTTGGAAAACGTTGAAGAGTTTCAAACATGGGGGCCATTACTTGATAACAATAAACCCTGCCCTAATAGCAAAGGTTTAACTTTTAGACGCTTTGTAAATGAATTTAAAAAACTTGGTTACCAGGTAGAATGGAAAGAACTGAAAGCTTGTGATTATGGCGCACCCACTATACGGAAACGATTATTTTTAATTGCGCGCTGCGATAATCTACCAATTGTTTGGCCAGCACCAACGCATGGAGATAAAAAATATTTACAGCCACTTAATACTGCAGCAGATTGCATTGACTGGACGTTACCTTGCCATTCAATTTTTTTAAATAAAGATAAAGCAAAACAAGTTGGTGTACGCAGACCGTTAGCTGAAAATACATTAAAACGAATTGCAAAAGGTGTTCAACGTTATGTGCTCGATACTAAAAAACCATTCATAATACCAAACTTTATTACTGAACATTCAAACAGTTCGGTACAGCGTAATATGCCAATAAACGAGCCGCTTCGTACTATTTGCGCGCAAACTAAAGGCGGTCATTTTGCATTGGTTTCAGCATTTTTAGCTAAGCACTATAGCGGTGTAACTGGTCATGGCGTTAAGCAGCCTATCGGAACCATTACTTCAGTTGATCACCATTCACTTGTAACCAGCAACTTATTGAAATTAAGAAATAACACTCACGGTCAAGAATTAAATAAACCTATGCACACAATTACTTCTGGTGGCCTGCATTTTGGTGAATTGCGCGCATTCTTAGTAAAATATTATGGAACCGATCAGGCCCCAATACTTAACGATCCTATGCATACAGTTACATCACGCGACCGTTTTGGACTGGTTGCGGTAGCCGGTCAAGATTATAGAATAATTGATATCGGTATGCGTATGCTGGCCCCGCGTGAACTTTATCGTGCGCAAGGCTTTCCGAACGAATACATAATTGACTTAGTCAATCCATCAACAGGAAGAAAACTATCAAAAGCCGCGCAGGTTCGTATGTGCGGAAACAGTGTTAGCCCGGTAATTGCAAAAGCATTAGTTCAAGCAAATCTTTACCAGCAAAAAATGCACACTCATAACGGTTTTAAAGATAGATTAGGTAATGAAAGACAAAATAGAGATTGAATTAATAAGCGAAGATAAAGATTTAAACGCTTTGCAAATTTGTGTAGAAGGCATGGAAATGGCATCGGAACACATGCATAAAGCCATGCTTAATTATTTAAACGAAGGTAACAGTTTATGGGGCATGAAATTACATTGTACTTGCGAAGCGGTGAATCACCCTACAAGGCTAACTGCGTGAATGTTAGTCGCTTGTGTAATAGCGAGAGGCAAACGCCTCCATGCCCCACCCAATTAGACATGAAGCACTATTATTTCCTGTTGGCTTATTTCGTATTAACCGACAAAAAGAAATGACTCCGCAAGGCTGGGAGAGAGTAGCAGATTAATGGTGCGGTAGAAACGCCACCGCCAATGCCGAAATTTAAAAAATATAAGAGAGATAGAAATACCGAGCTTGGATGAAAGCTGGCTAGATACCACGCCATAAAAAAGGTTGGCTCCGACCTCTGGTATCAGGGCAATTTAACAATAGCTACGGGATACGAACAAAGACTGTACAAGTCGGCCTAACCTGTGAGGCGAGTGATAACAGGCTACCCCACCCATTAAGTAGAGGTAAGAGTCATGCGTAAACCACAAGAAGGTGATTTGTTTAGATGGAGCTTTAACGATAAGGAATACAAAAAAAGGGAGCATAAAGTTAAAGCAGGAACCTTATATTGGTGTATGTCTAGGATTTTTAGATTTAATGGCGAGCACTTTGTCGATACTTACTGGCAGGGCACTGAAAACAGAAGTTGGACATTAGATGCGGCGAGTAAAGAGCTAGATTTAACATTCTTGGCTAATGAAAGAGATTTAATAAAAACAAGAAAACCTGAATATTACGATTCAAAAGACATCATTAACTTAAATCATCCGAACAGTACACGAGATAATGTTTATGTGAAAAAGCTAGCTAAATTAAGCGGGAAAGCAATGCTGATGGAAGCAGAGAGGAAACTAGAAGATGCTATTTTTGAGAGAAGGCAAGCTGTTCGTGATATTGATAGGTACAAAGAAAAGATAAATGAAATAAAAAATTGTGACGATTTATCTAAAGTTTGGACTTAAATGAAAAATATTAAAGCAAAAGCAATGATACTGGCCTTTCTTAACTGGAGATAAATAATATGTTTGGGATTGAATATTTAAGCGCGTTCGTGAAAATAGCTTTTCATGTGGCATTTGCAATTGTCACTGCAATACCGTTTTACTATGCATGGAATTGTGTCGCTGATGTGTATCTAAATTTTCTGCCTAAGATTTTTCAGCAGTTACCGTACTGGGATATTGTAGCTTTCTTTTTAGTGTTCACTTATTTGGGTGAGCAAATAAATAAAGTAGTGCCGAAAATAATTTCAATATCTCAGAGTAATAATTAGGAAGCTAATTGTATATACCAGTATAGAGTATGGGTGGTGATATGAATAAGTTAACTCTCTATGAGCAAATGAAAAATCCTACGCCAACGCCTTTATTGATTGCGTGCGATTTAATTGATCGGCTTGAACCGATGAATTTAACAGAAACAAGTATGTGGTTTGTAACTTTAGTAGCAGACAGAATTGCTAACACAGGCAAGCATGTTGATGATCTAACTGTAGGTGAATTACGCAAGATTATCGATGAGTGTCGCGTGGGCAGCAACAAGGCCGCAAAACGAAAAATACTTTGGTGGAAATACACCTAAATACGAAAACCCCGATTTAACAGGAGTTATGGAAGGTTAAGCATAAGTGAATCTTGAGCAATTTAAATGGAAGCTGAATTATTTTAAAGGTGAGAAAATGAGCGAGCTAATACACATATCAATAGATGACATCTTAAGCGGCTGGCAATCCTCATGCAGTTATAAAGACTATGACGTCGATAAAATTGACGAATGTTCAGTTGGCAGAGTCGCACAATGGGGAGCGCATTATATATGTGTAATTCATTCTGACGTCCCAGAAGATGAAAGACAAGAGCTTGCAGAATTTATATCTAAAGCCCCTGAGACGATTCATGATTTAGAAAAAGAGATTGCAGAGCTTAAAGCTGCGAAAAAACTTAATGTTGGAGATTTATCGCATGTACTACCTAATTTGGAAGAGGCAATTGCGGTGAGGCGATGAAAAAGATATATTTAAACGAATCGAATAACAGAGGCTTTAAATGACAACATTTAATTTTGATTTGGAGGACGGAGAACAAAAAGTCGTGTTCTCATTGAGACAATATGAAACGCATGGCTGAACTAGAGATGAACAATGAAACTTAAACCAGGTGATGAAATAATCGTTTACAACGAGCCAGATTCTAAGGGTCTGTTTCGGCGAGAATTTGTAAAAATGGAAGAGCATTTTTTTATGTGCAAATCTCCAAGCGGAAAAATATCACCTTGGAAGTATGCAGGAAGGTTAAAGTTGATATATAAAGAAGAAAAAACATGAACGCAGAAACAAACTATTTTGAGGAAGGTAAAAAAGCGGCGCTTGATGATATTAAGCTAAAAATAGCTAAACTAAATTTAGAGTTTAATGTATCGAAAGATAAGCTAAAGCCATTTGGTTGGATACCTTACGCAGCACAACTAGCGGCTCTTGTCGCTGAATATAAGGGTGTCTTAGCAACCTTGAAAACAAGGGAAGTGAGTGATTATGAGAAAGAAAACGATGACTGAGCAATGAACTAAAAATGCGTGTGAGACTGGCCAATAGAAAGCAATTAGCCATTTATGGGCAAATAAAGGTCAAGTTATAGAGGTTTATTTGATGTTAATGTCAGCTAAAGAGTATAGAGAAACTTGTTTTACACCTGATTCTAGGCCATCAATGGCCACTGTTAAGAACTGGATAAAAACAGGAGAACTTGCAGGAAAGCGTATTGGTAGGCTATATTTTGTTGTGACAGAAGATAAACCCGTAGAAGAACGAACAACCGAACCTGACTTCTCACCTTATGAAAGATAACTGGAAACCACCAAGAGTTTATAGAGGCCGTTCAGCATGGGAATATCACCCTCCTTCTGGTAAGAATATAAGACTATGTAATTTTTCAGCAAGTCGCGCTGATGTTTGGATTGCGTATGAAAAAGTAAAAGAAAATGCTACCGACAAAAAGACCATTACATTTTTAATTGAAGGTTACTTTTCAAGCGAGCATTTTTTAAATAATTTAAAACCCCCTACCCAAAAAGACTATAGAGATTGTCGGAAACGAATAGAGCAAGCATTCGGAAAGATGCGCTCTATCGATCTAAAACCCAAACACGTTAGAAAGTTCCTCGACCTTAGAGGAAAAGAATCAAAACACCGCGCCAATAGAGAAAGAACATTTTTATACAATGTTATGTCGTGGGCATTTGAAAGAGGTTATATTCAAATGAATCCTTGTATTGGCGTGAAGCCTTTTCAATTAAAAAGCAGAGATAGAAGTGTTACGGATGAAGAATACCAAGCTGTTTATGATTTAGCTTCACCTAATATTAAAACCGCTATGGAAGTCGCTTATTTATGTGGTGCTAGGTCGGGTGATGTTCGGTTAATGATGTTGAATGATTTATTTGAAGAAGGTCTTTATATAGAGCAAAACAAAACAGGTAAAAAACAAATTAAGAAATGGACTCCAAGACTTAAAAAAGCTATTAAGATGGCAGTCAACCAACCTTCGCAAATTAAAACGTTATACGTTATACATAATCGATTCGGCCAACCTTATACAGAAAATGGACTTAAAGGAATGTTTGGCAAGCTTGTCGATAAAGCAATGGGGATATGTAGACGTAAGAAAAAAGAAACAGACGAACAGTATAAAATTAGAAAGGCTGCCTTTGATGAGAAATACCCGCCTATCGTTGAAGAACGATTTTCTATGCATGACTTGAAGGCAAAAGGTGTTTCAGAATTTGAAGGAGATAAAAGGAAGTTTTCAGGCCACACAACCGAGGCAATGGCAGAGGTTTACAACCGTACAGCCGATGTAGTTGACATACTCGACCCTCAAAAAAGAACACCTTTAAAGCGTCTTAAATTCGATGACAGCGAGTAAAAAGTTATGAAAGGGATTATGAAAAGTTATGAAAATAAGCAACCCCTAATAAATAAAAAAGATAACTTACTGTTTAATAAAAGGAAAATGGGGTGGCTAAAGGGACTCGAACCCTCGACGACCGGAATCACAATCCCATTATAAATTCTTTAGAATCAATATGTTACAGCGCATTTTCGCAACTTTTACCCCTTAGATTTAAACCAAGAATCAATAGCTTATAAGATGGGATTATGAAATACATATTACTACTTCTACTCTCTTCAATGTATACTATTAGTTGACACATGTACACTAATGGTATACACTTATACCCATGATTAAGACATTCAAACATAAAGGACTTAAAGAGGTTTTCCGAACTGGAAGGACTAATCGAATTAATCCTAATCACGTTAGAAAATGTAAATTGCAGTTAGACGTTTTAGATAATGCTGAGACTACCGATGATCTAAATATCCCTACATGGCGCTTTCACAAATTATCAGGTTATGCCAATCGCTACAGCTTTACAGTTAACGGAAATTTCAGAATTACATTCGACTTTAAAGAAGGAGATGCTTTTATTGTTGATTATTTAGATTACCATTGATTTTAGATGGTACTTACTAGGCCGTAAGGCCATTACAAAGAGGTCAGATTATGACTATTTACAAGGCCGAAAGACCAAACAGAGAGCCAACACATCCAGGTGAATTACTAAGGGATATTATTGATGACTCTAAAATTAAAGTAACCGAACTTGCTGAAATATTAAAAGTATCACGCAGTTTGTTATATCATATTATGGATAAAACTAAGCCTATAACACCTGATACAGCCTTAAAGCTTGGTGCTTGGGTTGGTAATACGCCTACTTTATGGCTTAACCTACAGCGTAATTGGGATGTATGGAAGGCTGAGCAAGAATTAAGGCCGCTTTTAAAGGAGATTAAAAAAGTTGCTATTAAGGTCGCTTAGTTTATTTTTACTATCGTTTAATGCCTATGCTCTTTCAGAAAGAGAGCATCAGGACGCATGGTGTAAGAGCCAGTCTAACTTTATTCAAACTGAATACAGAGTGAAAGGTGGGCGTGTCGATTGTTTAACCGAATCACACGCAATTGAGTTTGGCTTTGCAAATAAGTGGAAAGAAGATATAGCGCAGGCTAGATGGTACGCTCTTCAAACAGGGAAAAGACCCGGCATTGTAATGATATTTAAAAAGCCCTCTGATAAGAAATATCTTAATTATTTAAGGGAGTATTTATCAGGGTATGATATTTATATTAGAGTGTGGACGTTGAAAGATTATTAAATAATACTTAGATGATAGAGAGAATGCGTAAATAAATTAGTCGCTAAGCAATTTATAACAAAGTATCTTGACGTTAAAAAACTGGAAATTATTAACAACAAGCAGGGCTAAATTCACTGAGTCGCCTCGATGATGGCTCGATGTTCTTTTATTGAGCCTCTACACATTTTATCCTTAATACCGAGCTTTCTAATAATAGGAATACACTTGGTACATTCTTTTAAAATGTCTAGTTCTTGTTGTGAAAATTTTGGGTAATCGGGTAAAGCTGGGAGAGGTAATTTTACTACTGTAGTACAGCTAGTTATCGTTAAAAGAAGAAAAATCATTGTTATCAAGTTTGGCTTTGACATTTTTTAGATCCTCTTTATTCTCTTTTTGGGTCTTGATTAGATTCTCATAGGATTTGGATTTTGTTTGCTCTGCCTTAGCTTTAAATTGGTCTTTTGCTTTAGAAAAACCCAGATAAAACACCTTTAAAAAGGCTACAAATACAGCCGCTCCGATGATGAGATATTTTTTCATCTTTCTGACAGAGGTTTAGTAGTGGCCTGTCTTAATAGGCCAACAATGATAGAAACGGCAATAAATAAATAGCCGTAATTCTCGCCAAGCTGTTCACGTATTAAAGGCATGTTCAATTCGAGAATACCGAATACGGTTAATAGGTAACTAAAATTTATTGTTTTGGATTTAAACATTTCCTGCCTCCATCATTAATGATAATTCGATTGCTCTTTGTCCGACCTGCTCACTCCATTTAGAGTCGAGCATTTCCATCGCAGCCCGTTTATATTCTTTTTCTTTGATAGCTTTGATTGTTTTTTTAAATCGTTTAAAGCGGGTTATTCCTAGATTGAAAATCATATTTATAATGACCATTTGACGGACTTGATTTAACTCTGAGAACCAATCAAATTGTTTAGCTTGTTCTTCTACTTCTGCTAAATCTTCTTTAAGAATGAACATAGCGGCCTCGTATGAGATGCCGCGCTCCAGGTTATGCCCTACTCCTATAGTGAATACCCCTAAAGAGTCTTGGTAGGGTTGAAGTTCTAAACCTTCGTGTTTAATAATTAAATCGGTGATATTCATTTATCTATTTTGTTTTTAATTCTTAACTCTTTAATTCTGTGATAAAGCCATATAATTGTTAAGAGTGAGACTGTTGCCGTGAGTAATGGATTTACAAACACATCCATATAATAAGTAATAGTTGCCCCTAGTCCTGATGCTGCCGCTATAACATCGGCAGTGTGCTTGGTGCTTTCCTGTATCAATTTAAAATCCTTATAATTTCAATTAAAAAAACTAAAATCACCCCATAAACCACAAAGGGAGTAAGAGACTGGTAATATCTGCGGTATGAAATAGGGAGGAACGTTAAGGCCAACATAGCACCAATACCAACATAGTATGAATGCCAATCATTATGCGTGAACATACGCCAAGAAAACACCAAGTCGCTTTTAAATTTATGCCAGAGTGAAATCGGGCATTTATAGTCTTTATCGTGATCGTCACAATAAGACTTGTAACCTAATTTATTTAAGAACGTAGCAACTGAACAAGACATTACCAGACAACCCCATCTAACTCAGCCTCTGTTGTCGCCGCCTTGATAGCGTTAACCTTCGCGTTAAATTTAAATAAATTTGTTTTAGCAGTGTTAGCTATTGCAAGTATCAAAGCTTTAGCATCTGCAATGCTTAATACCTGCGGCGCATCGTTTATGTCGTATACATCAACATCGGTTAACCCTGCTAACTCGGTTATATCAAGACTCTCTTTAATACTCGCCGCCGAATTTCGACCGCCATAGTATGAGACGGCATTAAAAACAATGGGTGCGGCTTCCGCATCTTTATACGCGCGGTTCATTTCTTTTTCTTTTTTAATTTTATAGGCGCTAACTATCTCGCCAGCAGTAAGCGGCGTAAAATCAAGCGTAGCTAATAGCGTTTCGTATTGACTCCACCCATTGTCAATACGTTGTTGCGCGGTAAGCTTTGACATTAAATAGCACGTCGCAAGTGTGGCAGTTTGGATACCGCTACTTATATCTGTATTTAATAAAACTTCACCATTTAAACTATCGGGGAATCCTTCATATTCTGGCTGTGTGTTATTTATAATCATACGTATATCTCTATGCTAGTTTCTTGTATGAAATATTTTGTGTGCCAACCCCATCATTCTCATAAAGCGAAAACGATGCACCGTCTGACCAGACAAATTTTCCATTAGTGAAGTTACCCACCGGTACCGCACTGACTAAAAGATCGATAAAAGTATTAGTATAGAAAAAGTAGAATCCGGCAGGTATTAATAGCGTTGAATTTGCGGCTACTGAGAATATCGAGGTGGTTCCAACAGCTTTATTAATCTTAACGGAGTTAACTGCACTATTATCTATATGTCCATTCGCTACAGTGTTTCTTGTAGCTAGAGCCCCCTGCCCTGATATACTGCCAGCCGTTGTCGCTGAACTTGCTGATCCTGCTGTAGTCGCTGAACTGGCCGACCCTGCTGATACGGCATACTGAACATCGGGGGCGCTTGGATCGTTTTCTTGTATGGCTAAAGGGTTATCCCGATTCTTTGTCATTAAGCTATTAGTAACAGGTGCGCCAACAGCAATTTCACTATTAGCAATAGCTGAAAAAGTTGTCATTCAAAACTCTCCGTTATCCATTCGGCAACTGTTACACATCGAATTGCGTATTTTTTAGACCAAGGAAGATTTATTATTTTGGCTTTCTCTTCTTCAGTATCAGCCCAGGTTAGTTTAGCTAGACCTTTAAAGTATTCGCAGTTAGGACAACATTTGTAAGCAAGTCTTTTTGTTTGTATTCCGCTTATAGGGCAAGGAACAAGGACATTTTTAGGGATCGAAACATCCTCCGTTTCTATCGGAAGTTTTGCGAACTTATACATAGTTACCTCAGATTATTAAATAAAGAGTGCCGCCATCAGGGAAGTTACCTGAATTTGGCCCAACAAAAGCATTTGCAAGTTTCTCAGCGTCACTTGCATTATCGTAAACAGTCATAGGAGATGTGGTATTAAGTGAGTTATCAGCAACAAATGCATATCGAGTGTTATAAGTAAAACTACTGATTAATGCATCATAATCGACTTGATGGCCTATCTTTGATTCTTTATGTTTTACAACTTGATAGCGAACTGTTTTTGGACTACCGTCTGAGTTTTGTCTTTTACTGGTTGTTATGTCGCATAAATCACCTGTTTTTAATGCAGCGTCTTTAGCGGTTAAAAAAAATTTAATTGTGATTGGTGTTTCACCAAACCTGGCTATCTTTCTTTGTGTATTCTGAATCGCAGTTGAATCATTTAAGTTTGTTAACCATCTTGACTTTATTTCTTTAAGTCTAATTTCATCGTATAAATCCGATCCCTCAACTACATCATCGGTTTCAAAATGATGTCTAGCAAAGTTTGATATTTTATCTCCTTCGCTATAATCTATTTTATGATAATGAAGGATAATACGGCTTATTCTTCTATCTGGGTCCTCTGATATTGTAGTTTTATCTGCAACCAAATGAGTTCCATCGTTTAATTCTGTTACAGGTACGTTTCCTAGTGGAGGCGCATTGGTTTTTAATTTAATTTCTGAAGCTATTTCATCCCACCATAGATCAATATTAAAAACTTCACATAGTTCTGTTAATAATTTGAATGCTCCAGTAGGTGTTCCAATATATGAATCTATAGATACGCCATTGTGCCAGTTGGTTTCTTCATCATTCCAAGCGCCTAATGGAGATGTATTATAAGGAATATAAGCGGAGCTAATTCCGATATAAGATGTTAATATTTCATAAATTACGGCAATAGGCGTACCAGTGAAATTTTTAACAATTTGAACACCGTCACCAGCTTTATGCTCATCAGCGGTTGTTCCTTTTGCGCCTCTAGTTAAAGAATTTAAAGTAAAGCTTGTTCTTGATGCGTAGGCGATCCATTCGTCACCTATAACAACGATTCCACCACCTGAAGGGTAATCCGCTATTGTTGTTCCACCGTCTAAAACAAGGCTTGTTGCTCCAGAGGTAATATCAGCATTAAGGATACCGTCTGTGGGTGGTGGTATTTGTATTCTTGTATCTTTTCCGAGACTTAATATATCGCTTCCAGTTATTGTGTATATTAGGTCGTCACCTGATGATACAGGGCCAGTGATTTTATCTATAACATAAAGCCTTGTTTGTAACTGCAAAGATCCATTTTGATCAATATAGCCATCTTTTACACGCATTAAACGACCAACATAATAGCGGTTTCTTTCTAATAGCCTTCCGAAATATGTCCCTTGAGCTGTATTAGCTCGAGTCGAAACGTATGGGTCAACATTTCGATCATGGTGAGGAAAGTCTTTTACCTTTATGGTAACTTTAGATCTTAATGACATACCGCCATCGGGTTTAATTTCTGTGGGTGTAAATTTTGGTTCTCCAACAATACAAGGGATCATCTCTGTACCTACTGGGATATTAGGATGTGGCGTACAGAAAATATATGTCTTTGTTGTCTTGGCAAAATTGTCAGTGTCTTGGCATTCGTGACGCGTGTTATAACACTCGCTGCCAACTGAAAGCGCGGACGTACAAGTACCGTTTAAAGGACTTAACAGCCCACCACCATATAAATTAGAACAATAATCTAAATCTAATTCACATTGCACAAAAGTCTCATGGCCCAGTCTTGACTGCTCAGTGTCAAAACTCATATTAGAGCGCCACACTCAATAGAGAAATCCTGAAAACCATTATTATTATAATTAGGATGTGATATTTTATTAGACCATGCAAAACAAATTTCATTAGGGGCGTCTTCATAGTCATGCATAAAGAAAAACGGCTTAGCTTCTACGTGGTCGATTAAGTCATCCCAATTACTACTAATCCATGCAGGAGTGACATTCTTTTGCTGAATTGAGAATTTTTGACCTTGCCGATAAACAGTCCGACCAATAATATTCCCCGTCTCACTTAGACTGTTAAGTATCTTTTTATTTCTTCCGTGTTTAGCAGTTGTAAAAGGTGCCTTGATTCCACGTTGTAAAGTCAAAGCCTGCCCTAATAATAAAGAGCCGATACACGAAGCCACTGAAGTTGAGGAAATTTCAAAACGATAATATCTTACATTTTGTTGAGTAACAGGTCTGAAAATCATTTGGTTTTCTGTGGGTGTTTGAACAGTATCCAAATCAGACCAAGAAATAGGAGAAGTTAAGCCAGAGCTATATTGCGGCTTGATAGTGCCAGAGTGATCAGCTAAATCATGAAACGCTAAAGCCCAATAGTCAACAATAGTGCTTACACCCATATCAACTGTTAAATAAACAGTTCCAGATCCATTAGCTTTCCACCAATCACCAGGAAGCCAGTCAAAAGCGTTCTCCTTTGGGTATCCTGTAGCCTCAGATGTGACAGAAACAGTCCCAGATTCAAGAATATTGTTGTAACCGATGTATGCTGTCATGTATATTTTACCAAAAAGCCAAATAAGGGAATTCTAATGAAACTTATAATCTTGTGTTTATTTCTTACCGGTTGTGCTTATAACGCGCCCACTCAAAGCCAAAAGGTTTACTCCAAACAAGCCTCAAGTGATTCACAGAAACAAGCTGCCATTGTTTTGGTTAATAAAGGTTTCTCTTTAACATCGAATGCCAATGGAATAATCAGCACAGCTCCGAAAGTCGTTAAGTTAAATAGTAAGCAAGCTGATTGCGGTAATATTTGGGGATTTCCATATATCGATGACAAGCGAACAATTATTAAATTGTCTTATTCTGTAACCTTCCTAAATTCAAAAATGACCGTAACAACAAACATCAACGGCACTTTTAATGCTATTGCAGAAGGTGGAAGTAAGACTCTGGTTTGTTCATCAAACGGAACGCTTGAACAAGAGTTACTGAACTTGATTTAATTTACGGTTGCTCGCAAAACGGCACCATTTTCTTGTTCTTCGTTAATAGCTTCGATTAAATCTCTAACTTGTTCGCCGGTTGGATTTCCAGAGATTGAAATGTTTATTACATTTTGAGGCTCATCGTTTCTTGGTGGGCCAACATCACCTGGGCTTCCTTCTGGTAAGCCAGTTGAAGCATTAGATGCTGTTGTTGGAATAGATGGTGCGCCTCCACCCCCTACGCCACCGCCACCAAAAGTAGTGCCTTTGATTGAATCAACTTGTGACTTACCGTAAAGGATTGCCGCCCCTGCCGCGAGTGCACCCAATACAGGTCCAACAATCGGGATGCCAGCCAAAGCTTTATACGAGCTCGTTGCCATTTCATAAGTATTAATGACCGTTTGGGCAATGGCTGCTTTCTTTCCGATCTCAAATTGCTTTTTATTCTCTGATTGCATTAAAAGTGATAACGAGCCTAATACGCCGCCAACAACTTTTAATTTTCCTTTCCATCCAGCAGCCCACATTTTTTCTTGTGCTGATTGGGATTTCTGCTCAAGTTTTAGAATGCTTTTTTCGTGTCTTTCTCTTAAGGAAAGTAATAATGCAGATCGCCTTTCCTCAGTAATGATTTCATTTTGAAATGCATCCTCAATGATGAATTGTCTATTCGCATAGGCAAGAATAAGCCGTTCATTTTCAGCGAGTAATGATTCATCTAGGACAGCGAATTTTTTAGCCGCTTGCTCTTGCATTCCAACAAGTTCAGCCGCCGCCGCTTCACCACCGCTACTCTGACTAATTTTTGCAGCTGCATTTTTGGCCTCTACTTTTCCGAGTTCTTTTGTAGCTGCAATGTTTGCCCATATAGCTTCAAACTCAGCTTCACGCGCTTTTGCACCTTCATTTCTAAGTTTAATAATTGCTTTAACGGCACTGAAATCAAACTTTAATGCGGATGCAGCAATTGCGGCAAACGCCCCAATCTTATCGCCAATATCTTCAAAGGTTAGCGCAACAGTTTCAGTGACTTTACCCAGCCATTGAATAGGAGCAACGATTGCATTTATAAAAGTTCCTGACTCCCTCATTTTATTAGTGAAGTTAATCATTGAATCAAGAGAGTCTTTGAATACTTTCGTAAGCCCGGCATCACCCAAAGCAACATATAACTTGTCAATTTGATCGGATAAATTAGAGGACTTACCGTTGATGGTGTCCATCTGTTCAGCCATTGCGCCAGCAAATTGAACTTGACCAATACCTTTCAAGTATTCTTCTATTTCAGCAGCATTTTTCTTAACAGTTTTCGCTACTCCTTGGAAAGTGAAAGTAACATTCTCGCCTTGGCTTCTAGACTTAATACCAAATTCTTTTAACCGTTCAAACTCCCCTGTCGCGGCATCAGCAACAGCTTCAATCATTTGATTTAATGATTTACCCATTGCAGAAGCTGTATTGCCATATGACAACAAAGCCTCTTCAGATGGTTTTAACCCTAATGCTTTTAGTTTAATAAAAGCTTGTGTAACTTCTGTCACCTGAAAAGGCGTTGTTGATGCAAAGTCTTGAATCTTACGCATTGCAGCGGCTGCATTCGCAGAAGAGCCGGTGATCGTTTTCAACGATGCTTCCATCTTTTCAAACTCAGCAACCGTTGATTTTATTTGATTGCCAATAGATGAAACGGCAGCAAATGAGGCAAGGGCAACAAATGCTTGCTTAACTTTATCAACAGATTTACCAGCTTTATTTTCCCATTTTTTAAGTCGCTTGTTTGACTTATCAAGTTGAGAATGAAGGCGTGAGCTCTCTGCTTCAAGCGTAACAACTAATTTTTGCAATTGTTTAGACATTTTTTTTAGCCAGCGCTTCCATCATTAACAGGGTTTTGTGGGTCTCTTGGTGTCGTTTTATTTCAGGATGAGTAAACATGAATTCTTCTGGTTTTTTTGGAATTCTTGTTTTGCCGCTATAATTTGCAATAGTTGAGGCAATAATTGCGCTATTCCAGTTATCTCGTTCTTGGCCAAATGGCTCGATTGAGTAATAAGCCTTCCATTCAGTTAACTCCCCCGATCCTAAAGAGCTTTCTAATTCGTTAACCGTTCGGCCAAGGGCAAGGGCTAAGCGAAAAATAAATAATCTACTCGGATCGGTTAAGAATTTTTTACTTCGTCTTTCTCACTTTTATCACCAAGCCCTGAAATATTCATTACTTCTTCGGCTAAGCTGGCAAAGACAGTGCCAGGCATATCAAGGATTTCATCTATTGCCATATCCTGAAATTGAGAGCAGCCCATTTTAATGGCATGAGCTTGCGCTTCAACTGGATCGGTTTCATCTTTAAATAGCTTGAAAAGCTCTTGCCTTTGTCTAGCATTTATTTCTTTTATGTCGAATTTTTCACTATCTATTTTTAGTTTTTTAGTTTTAAATTTCATCATGCTACCGTTATATCGCCAGTAATTTTAAATGTAAAAGAGACCATTGTTGCATCATCAAAAGAAGGTGTAATTGCCCATGACAAACAAACAGCAGCGAATGTATAGGTCTTTGATGTTGTGCCGTCTGTTAAAGTAAGCTGAAAATTCTTAGTTAAGCCGCTATCAATAGCAGTGATAACCGTATCTTGAATATTAGATGCCGTGTGAACCCGTACGCATTCGACTGATATTTCTTGCCCATCTGCAAGACCTGCAATATATTCTCTTGATGTTGAATCGAAGCTTGTAGTATCAATTAATGGATTAGTCTTCCCTAATCCAGAAACGCTTTTTGCTTCTTCAACTACTGAGTAATCCTCTGGAGATGCGCTATCGCTCATCTTGAAAGTTAATCCGCCTGTGAAACCTGCTGTCATTGTCTAGCCCTCATTGTGCCAAATAGAAAAAATGTATGTTTGCCTGTAGGCTTCCACACTGTCCTCATAGGCCATAATTGGCCCACTTAATACCGTGCATCTTTGGATGGTGATTCCGCCAAAGCTACCAGATTTGTTTTTTAATGCCGCACTAATTGCATTACCTAAAGCCACTGATCCTGCATATGTATTATCCCACGCATCTAATTGATAAATTGATTGAACATGATCGGTCTGACCTGAAAAAGTCTCTGTGTAATTGGAGTCATCATCGTTGTAGGTAATAGCTGGATAAGTTGGCTCTTGGGGAAGAATGACAGGATAGATTCTTGTTGAAGCTATATTCGTAATTCCTGCCTGAGATGTAAGATAAGCATATAAATTATCAGCAATCATTTTATTTTATTTATCCGTTTTTTTAGCTCAGCAACAAGGCTTGCTTCAATTCTTGGCCTATCGTTTGAAAATATTCGAAAAAAGAAATCCTTTGCTTTGATTTTTTTTGTACCTATAACTAAAAACATCCCATAAAACGCCTCATCTTTAGCCACCACTGATGCTGATATGATCCCTCTTTTTGATCTGCTTCTTAACTTCAGGCTGCGCTTAAGAAAGCCAGGGGCAACCAATCGTCCCTTATAGGTTCTATGAGTTCTTTTGCCGACTGGGGTTAAGGTTTGGATTTTTTTATGCGTTGGAACTAAAGCAGCTCTTGTAGCGTTACGTAGAGTTTTTGTACCAAGTTCTTTTCCTAGATTTTCAAGCTGTTTACTTAGCTTGTTAAGACCCTCTATTTTTGCCATAAATATGGATCTCTTTTTTCATCATATTAAAATCAACAATGCCTTCAACATCGTAATATTTTGAATAATGCAAAACACGCATCTTAGGGGTAATGTTTTTAGTCAATGAATCAAAACGGACTTTAAAAATAACTGAATGTTCATTGAACTCTTGGAACTTATTAAAATTCTCTTTCCCAATTGTTGTCATGATTTCACATTTACGAGAAGCATACGCTGAAAAGGACTCTATTGGCTCTCCATAACTATTCTGCACTATTGTCGGCGCTTCAATTATTATTCTATGCCTTAGTCGGCCAACTACATGATTTTTGCTGACCACAATAATTCCTTTGTGCTGTCAAGTAGCATCTTATCTGAGTCATACAGGTAAGCGCAGTAAGCCTTTATACCTTCTTTGATTTGATCGGGTACAGATTCTTGATCCGCATAACCAACTGTCATTCTAATCCGAATTGCATTAGGTTTAACCGCGACTGATGGCCAGCCGCTAACTGTTCTAATTCTGCCTTTTATAGTCGTTGTATCAGCATAATAATCAACACCCTCAACCAATGTCTGTTCAGTAATAGGTGAAGATGTGTCATCATACTTAACGCTATCAATTGAGATAATTGGCCAAACACCTAAACATATCTCTGATGATGGCCAACTATCAAAACTTAACTCAACAACCTGTGAAATAAGTTTTAGCTTGCAATAATCTTCAGCAAATTTTCTTGATGCCCTGATGATCCCTAGAATTCTTGAATCTTCGGAATCATCCTCAATAATTAACGTAGACTTAACATCTTCCAATCTGACAGGTTCTTCTGTTGGTTCAGTTATAGTTGTAAGTGTTCCCATAGTTCACCTGATTCAATCTCTGAGTATCTCCAATCAGCATAAGGTAAAATCTCAAGCCAATTTTTCTGATACATAATATTTCTTTTGTCTTTGCAAGTTACTTCAAGCCCTTTGAGTGCGGCTGTGACTAATGCAGTTGTGTTATATCCGATGGCATGAGCATGTCGAAGTAAAGCGTCATACAATGGTTCTCTGTTATGCTCATTTGCCGGATGTAGACGGACTGTATCAGCGTGTTCCACTGGTCCATTGTAATCTGCGAGGAATATAGTTCCTGTTCCAGTGCTTCTAGTTTTTGGTATAGGACTTTTACGTCCATGACCAATTTTAAATTCTCGACTGCCATCTTTCATCCATCCTATTGAGAGCCAATCCATTGAGTGCCATTTATTAGGCTTGTCTTGATGATATAAAGCACGATCTAAAAGAATAACCTTTGGATGATTCAACCAATATTGTTTCGCGTAGTGTGGACCTGAAACAATGTGTACATCCGCCTCTTGTTGGATGTCATTTGTCACACGAAGTTTTATATTGTGCTTTGCTAACCCTTTTTTAAACCACTGAGCATGTTCTATTTGATGTGGCTGTGTAAAGTTGCAGTGAAAGGTAGCATCCATTCGTCTTTTACTTCGTGAGGATCAGGCTTACCATGAAAAGCACAAACATGTAGCCAATCAGGAATATTTTCACGGCAATGGTACTTATACGATCCAACATGTTGAACTTTTTGCCAATCATCGCCAAGCAACTCCCAGAGAAATTCTTGGTCGCCCCATAATCTTGAGGAATCATTTTCATAATTAAAGTCATCAAAAGGTTTTGACCAGTTACCCGGCCAACACATAACAGATGATTGAATTCCACCATGCCCAGATTGAGCCCAATTCGCAGGAGCGGAAAAGGTATCTGTATATTCAGCTAAATAATCAATATTCTTTGTAATGACAACATCTAAATCCAGATAGATACTTTTACCTGTTGCAATACCTGGAGCGAATAAGTTTAATTTTGACCACCAAGAATGATAAGCCTTAACAGGTTTTATTGTATCAATTCCGATTAATTCTTTATCTGAAATACACTTGAACTCATGAGGAATAGTTAAAAAATTCTCAACCATTTCCCTTAGTGCGTAAACATAGCCAGAGTGATATTTATCACCTACGCATACACAAAAGACGGTGATCATAATTTAATGAGTTTAATTGTTCCGAGTAAATCACCGTTATTAAGCATTTCAATATGATCCATTTGAATTTCTGGTGGTTGATTTTTATGATAACGCTCAACATCGGTCATCATTAAATACTTAGCGCCGCTTTTTTTAAGATTCTTAATAGCTTGCTTGCAGTGATCGTATGGCATGTGATTCAATACCCAAAGGCAAATGATTAAATCAACTTTTGGAGGCACTTTCTTCAACAAATCAAACGACCTAACTTCTGGGTGCCTTGGCACTAAATCAAAGGCTTGATACTCAATATCACCAAGATCAATATGCTTAATCCAATTAAGATCGCCAGCGCCAATGTCAGCAATAGATTTAATATTGTACTTTTCAAATATTTCAGGCATCCAGTCACGTTGTTTTTTTGTGGCTGATAATTTAGAGCCATACCCACAAGGCGTTTCAGGTAATCCACCAGTCCAGCCTTTTTTATATTTTTCTTTTTCAGTGATAATACCGCTTTTCATCGTGCTCTCATTTTGTTGTAAAACATCGTTTCAGGTTCAGGCATCACAAATTCATTATGTGAAATCTTTTTAAGCCTTACGCATAGATTTCTATTTGGGTGCTCACGGCCTATATCCATGTATTCTATTTCATAGCCATTTTTTGCGAACTGCTCAAAAAATTCACGTCTTGGATAGTGTTCACCATGCCACCACCAATCACCTTCTAAGGGGGTTAAGGAGGTAATCACGCCGCCAATTTTCGTTAGGTTGTGAATGTTCTCCCATACTGCTTTTTGATCTGAAACATGCTCTGTTGTGCCTATATTCGTAACCATATCGAACGGCTCAAGATCGATAGGCACTCTCAAATCAAGTTTTAAAGCACCATCCTCGCCATTCCAATCAATCGAAGTATGCTCAATTTCTAATGATTCAAAATATGTTTTATAAACACCGTTAGCATTCTTTTTATTGCCTAACTCAAGCATCGTTTTACCGACTAAAGGCCAAATTATTACTTGTTCGTCTTCTGGTACTGGATTAGATATGGTCATCAAGGTTTCCCATTGGAAAATGTTTTAAAGCACTGTTAGGAGTGCAATTGATTATTTCAATTCCGTAGTCTGATGGATTAATAGTTTCCATCTCTTTAATAAGTCCGATTAACTCACCATCGGGGCCAAGGTTCTTTGTGGTGTGCTGCATAGACTTAGGGTATTCACCAAAGTAATGCCGTTTCCCTTTGTGACGCATATCCCAGCCAATCAAAAGCATTTTCTTTACACCGTAATGCAAGGCAATGTTTAGAATAATTGGTCCACTGCCATGATGATGATGGATATAACTCGTATCTGTAGAAAGTCCTTTTTCGTTTCGTTCTTCAATATAATTAATATTGTATTTTTCAGCGGTTGGCTTATAAGGTGTCCATTTTTCACACCTTAAATCTTTAATATCAGGCCAATAGTGATCCCAAAACTCTTTATTGGTTGCAGCTAAAACATCCAAATCAAATTCAAACGCTCGATTGCAACCAAACTTCTTTAAATGCTTAACTTTTTCTAATTGTTCAACCGTTAATGAAGGACCGGTACCAATTACAACACCGATTCGATTGTTGTCCTCGGAAAACATTCTAGGGCTGTTTGTCTTGAGCAATTTATTATCTCTATTCCATGCTTTTTAGGGTTGATTGTTTCAAAGGCTTCAATAAATCGTTTATAAGGTGAGCCATTGTTTAAATTTGCAGGGTGATTACCGAAATAATGCGTCCCAAACATATCAAAACCCAATAAAATGATCGTTTTTGCACCTAATAAATAGGCTAAATTCACCGCTTGATAGCCTGAATTGCCGCCATAATGAATAACATCTTCACCGAGGCTATTACCATTTCTTGAATTGACTCGAGTCAAATCATACTCACTTGATGGGTTTAAGCTGCTATCTGTATCGTTAATAGTGAAAGATTCGCCATTAAAGCCCTCTTTCACATCGTTATAGTAGGTATCCCACCATTTAAAGTCACATGCATAATGATAAGGAGCGTCTTTGCATAGCTCCCATGCATTGTTTACTGCTATGACTTTTGTTTTTTCTTGCGCTTTTTGGATGTCTCTTTCTTCAAGACTTTGGCCGGTTGCGATAACAGTGAAGACGGGTTCTTTTTTACAGCTTCCACCTCAACAACTTTTGTTTCGTATTTTTCTTTGTCCACGTATTCCGCTGCATTTGCTTCCACTAGATGATCAAGAAAAGCTTTCTGATATTTCTCATCCGTCAATATCTGCCCATCATCAAATGAACCATGCGCAGTAATTGGATTACCAAGTATTTTAATTTTCATAAAAAGATAAGGGGCTATTGCTAGCCCCTATTTCCTATAATGAGCCAGTGATGAAAGCAGCCGGACGATATACAACAAGCGCAATACGTTCTTCTGCAAGAATTGTGATCATGTTCTTAACAAAGTTATCACTGTTTTCACGGCTCACCTCAACTGTAGCTTGCATGCGGTCTTTAATCTCCGCGCCCATATCAAATGCACCTAGCAAGAAAGTACCTGCTGATATAGAGTTAGATAGAATTACAGGAAGACCCCATAAACGTGGCGCTGACATTTCGCGTGGGTTGCCGACAACATAACGGTCATCAGAAGTACCAACTTTACGAACATCAATGTCATACCAATCTTGTGGATTAAGTACAATATTCGTTGGGAAGTATTCAGACAATTGAGCTTGTTTGATTGCTTCACGAATAATGTCCATTTCGTTAGTTAATTGAGGTGATTGCACAGTGTAAGCAGTTGCTTGAGTGATTAAGCCATTCAATTGGCCGTTAGCACCTGTACCGGTCAACAATTGAGTTTCTTCTTTCAATTTCAAGCCATAAGTTAAACGACCAGAGATATACCCTTGTAATTGTGCTGAATCTTCAATCACTTGTTTAGATGCTGGTATCCAATGCGCAATAGTTTGAACAGGTTCATTTTCAAGCGTAAATGTGATTCCAGATTCTGGTTTAGTTACATTTTCAAATTGTTCCGGTGAACCAGAGACAGTAGGACCAGCATTATTAGTGAATACATTTTCTTTTGCGTATTCAATTAAATTACTATTTGTACCTGTTGCAGCAAGAACGTCACGAATGCGAAGCATGCGATTAGGCTCGCTGATAATACCCATGCTGCGATCTGCTGGTACTAAAGGTTGGTTTTGACCTGTCGCATTAATAATTGCGGTTTTCACCTCAATTCGCGCTTGGCCTTGTTTGCCTTCAACTAAAGCTTGATATTGTTCGGACTTAATAAACTCTGATCCAATATCAATACCATGTGCATCTTCATGCAGCTGGATACCTTTTTGCTCAACCTCTTGAAGGCGAGTATATAGGCCATCGTAATCTTCTGTTAATTTCTCAACAGCGTTTTTTACTTCAACTGAAACAGTGCCAGACTCTTTCATCTGACCATTCATTTGTTCAATGGTATCGTCTAAATCACCAAATTTAGTTTCTAGTGATTTTTCAATCGACTTTAAAGCAACGATATTTTCGCGTTGCTCATCTGATAAATTACTTTGATATGCTTGTGACATAGTGTTCTCCACGCATAAAAAAACCGCAATTAAGCGGCCATCTCATACTATTATTTGTTAGTTTAAAAATTAGCTATTCTTTTAGCTAGAGCTTCTTGTGCGTCTTTTATGATTTCATCGTTTGCAGAAGGATCGCCCTTACATAACATACGGATTCGACCAACAAACGCTGTGGCCGCTGACTTAGAGTATCCTGCATCACGCAATAGAGCCTCCGCATCTTTTAAACTTTCTATCAAACCAATGTCTGATTTCACCACCGATATTCTTGCATGCTCATCAGCAGGGAAATTCACAACACTGATTTCTTTTAAAATTATTTCACTTAAATCCATTCCACCGGCATCGTTTTCAACACCGCCACCTTTAGCGACTTTGTAGCCGATACTCATTCCATCCATTGCGCCACGTTTTAAAGCTGAATAGACGGTTGGACCATCTTTGTGATTTAAGTCAACTTTGCCTTTCACGTATAAACCGTGATCATCTTCTGATAATTCAACCCAATCACCAACAGGGACTTGGTAGCTATCGTGATTAACAAACATTGATGGAGCTCTATTCGCTTTTAATGTTTTCTCGTAAGCGCCTTTTAAAATCGTATCGCCATATGAATCGACATTCCCAAACTTTGAGGCATATCCTTCGAATACGCCTTCTTTGGTAGAACTGAATTTAAAACTGCATGAATCAATTGGATTGTGTAATTTGCGTAGCATTATGGTTACCTTGCTCTTCGTTAATGGCTTCTATTAATTGCTTAACCTGCTCACCATTTGGGTTTCCAGATATATGGATATTTATATTTTTTGGGGCATCTTTATCTGGATGCATTGATTCTGCTGGCTTATTGTTAATCTCTAATTTAGGCTTAGGGGTTACTGGTATAGCTGCGGCTTGCCCTGTGGCAAGTGCCAATTGTTCAATAGGCGTTAAATTAACCTGTACTGTTAACTCATCCCCACCTTCTTTAGATGGGTCATTATTAATTTTTCTAATCTCATTTCGTGTCTTGAGTCCGTTTTGAACCCATGAAGATTGAAGCTGAGCTTTAGTGAGAGAATCCATTTTTATGAATCCAGACACATCATGATCGGCAAATACTTTTCGTCTATCTTTTGCGTTAATCAGTGAAGCCTTAATGCCAGCCTCCCATTCATCTAAATAATCTTGAAGAGTGAACGTGAGAAAAGATAATAATTGCTGCTCAAATGATGCCGGCCATGCACTTGTTGCACCACCGCCACCAATCATGATTTCAGGCACACCAAAGAAACGTGCAATTTCACCAACCTGCATTTTGCGTGTTTCAATCATTTGCATAGTGTCAGGATTCAAAGCATCCGTTTCATACTTCACGCCACCTTCTAAAATCCATAGCTTGCCTTTTTCAAAAGCAGTTTGAGACATTCCAGAATATAATGCTTTAGCTTGATCACGTTGTGTGTCAGTAAGGAACTCATCAAACATTAAGTAACCGCCACCAGAACGGCCACCATTTGCAAATTGTTTAGCCGCGTAGGTATCTGCTGAAACAGAAAGGCCCATTGTTTGCCGGGCATAACTCTGTCGTTCAAGGCCAACAATGCCATCTGTTCCAAAACCTTTTAGGTGCAATACAGATCGCTTTGATAAAACTCGAACACCTTGTTCCATTTGGTAGTGATAAACTAATTCGCCATCACTTAAAACTGGTGTCATTCGTCCAGGTCTTAAAGGAACAATTGATACAGGCCTATCACCATTCCAGAAAATCTCAGCGTAAGCATTGGACCACATACACAATTGCATGGTCATTGCTTTTCTAAAGTCTCTTGGCTTCATTAAAGCATTAGGTGAAACATGAAATAAGTCTGTTAAATAATGACGGCCAACTTCCTTACGTCCGTCAGCAGTAGTCTCGTAAAAATTTAACGGTAATGAGCAAACTGAATTTGTAATGTATTGAACGCAAGCCCAAACAGCAGAAACTTTCATTGCGCGTTCATCTGAAACAGAAATTCCAGAGTCTGTACCTATACCGCCCGATGTTCCTGTTTGCTTTCCTTTGTCTGGATTAGATATTCCGCCTAAACCAAATAGAGCTAATGCGCGTAAGAATAAGTTCATATACTAACCAAGTTTGATAAGAATTGATCGAGATTGCCGGTTTCTTTCTCCAACATTGCTCGGTTGATTGTCATGATAAGGGCAACAACACCATCGATTTTGTTTTCTGGTCTTTCTTTATTCGGGAAAATATTGTCTTTCTTGTCGAGTTTCGCAACGACATTACCGAACATCCACATCAAAACAGGATCATGATTAAATTGAATTTCTTTTTTAAGAATTAAAGCTTCAAGTTCTTTCATTGGTTCAGAGAAATTCCGAACCGTTGCGCCAAGCTCAACCATTGGGAAGCCTTCTGCAAACATACGAATTGAAAACTGTGTTGCCTGAAATGGATCGTAAGGCACTTCTTTGATTTGGAGGTGTGTTTTTAATTCCTTCAAATCATCTTCGATGTATTCATAATCGATAGTATTGCCCGGTGTTGATGTGATCCAGCCATCGGCATGCCATGCTTTGTATCTATCGTTATTTAAAATAGTTTCTTCGGGTAAATAGTGTTTTACAAAACAATAATATTTTCCATCTTTTACTATCGTTATCGCCATCGATGCAATATCAATCTTTGATGCTAAATCAATACCGATGTAACAATCACAGCCTTTGAAATCCTCGATGTTAATTTTCTTTCTGCATGCTTGGTAAGCAAGCATATTCATCCAGGCTGACTTAGCGCCAACCCATTGGTTAAGGTGTTTAGTTTTATACGTTGCCTGCTTTAATGCAGATCGCCGGGCTTGGTTTAATTGCGCTTTAAGGAAAGCAGGATCGGCGCTTATCCCATAGTTAGGATTGGCTTTCTTTTGAGCTTCTATTGTGTCCCATTCATCGTCATCATCTATCGAATAAATTATTCCGAATTGGGTGTCGTCTTCAACTGAGCCAGATAAAATACTGATTACATCCAATCTCTTTACATAACAAGGGCCACCCATATCAGATCCAGCGGTGGTGATTTTAAACCCTAACGGTTGTTCTCTTGCACCCATTCCGGTTTCCATCGTATCGACTTGCCGGGAATCTTTATGTTCATGGTACTCATCCGTAATTGCGCAGGAAGGGCTAGCGCCATCGCCAGGGTCACCGATCACACGTTTGAAAACAGATGCCTTGTCTACGATTGTTAATGTCTTCGCGTTAACAGATACGTTATATTTTTTTCTTAATTTAGGAGTTCGATCACATATTAATTTAGCTGGGTCGAATACAAATGATGCTTGATCTTCTGATGTTGCTCCGCAGTAAATCTCAGCACCTGGTTCTTCTTCCCATGTAAGCATCCCCACACCAATGCCGGCCACCCAAAAAGACTTTCCGTTCTTTCGCGGTACTTCAATATACGCATCACGAAACCGGCGCAATTTACTATCACGCCATTTGAAGCCGAATATATTTACAGTGCAGAATATTTGGTAATCAGAAAGCTTGAATAATTGGCCGATCCATTTCCCTTTCACATGAGGCAACTTCTCAAGATTTTCACACCAGAGCTGAGCGTCATCTGAATCAAAAATTATTACATCGTTATTTGCGCATCGTTCTAAATCGTCTATAAAACGTTGACATGCTTGGCGCACATACAAACAAGAAACTTCTTCGCCGCTTATAACGTTGTTAGCATAAACTAAGGCTCTTTCTGAAAAACTAGAATTCCTCGTCGTCATCTTTAGGTACTGCTATTTTGCTTCGCGCTACTGGTGTTAATCCCAGCTCAGATGCGCAGCTTCTTAGTTGCGTATGCTTTGCGGCTGGGAAGTTTTCTTTTAATTTTTTCATTTCAGAGAACAGCAAACAATATTGCGCTAATGTTGACGCATCCGATGAAATAATAACCGAAGACTTTTCCATTACTTTTTTAATTCGCTGCCATTCTGCTTTAGCATCCTTTGGAAGCCACTTAGGCTGAACCGGAAATTCCGCACCAACTTTTATTTTCTTATTTGGATCACCGTGTCTATGCTTCCTGAAGGTCCCTTCAAGCAAATGCAGATTGTTGGGTTTTCGTTGGTTAGACATAGTATTTTGAGAATGCTCAACTGGTTATGCGAAAATGTTTGGAAAGCAGCGGTACTTAGAAATTGTCCAAAAAAGGATCAACCCGCCCTTCCCCTGTACAACGTAAATAATATTATTATCCATTTACTATACCTGCTTTGATTCTTTAGCAGTCTTATTTGCATGACATGAGATACAGATTGACTGTAGATTCTCATGATTGTCTGTTCCGCCTTGTGCCTTTGGTATCTTGTGGTCTACTTGCTTCGCTGCAACTATATGCCCGTTTCTTTTGCAAGGCTGACATAAGTACTTATCACGTTTTAATATTATTGCTCTGGTTGTCTCCCAAGCTTTTCCATACCCGCGTTGATGTCTATTACCTCTTACACTATCTTTCTTCCAGTTAAATTTGGGGCAGTGTGGGCAGGTATCGCCTTTACTTAATAATACTTTGGGGTGTTTAGGGCATGGTCTTGGTGGTGATAAAGGCATTATTTATTTAACATGTTAATGATAATAGACCTCTCATCGGTACGGCCTGCTGATGTGGTTATCTTGTTTGCAATCTTATAATTAACGCCAGCAATACCGCCCGACAACCAGACCGTAACGCTTGTATTAGTATCAGTGATTGAATCAGAATCCTTGATGATTCCAGCAGGGGTTGTCACTGTTGAAACAGTAATGGTTTCACCAGCATCTAACCAGCTAGACCAATCAAACTTATAGTCTAATACTGAATCAGGGTCTTTGATAAACATTATGCAGGATCGGCAATCTCAGCTTTAAAGGCTGGCACGGTTACCGTTCCGCCTATCGTCAATACCTGACTTGTGCAAGTCGTACCCAAAATATTTACACCATCGTCTAAAACAATATGCGTAGCCGTACCTGATGCAGTAATAGAAATAGCTGCTTGCTGTGCTACAGTTAGCTTTCTGCCTGATACATCACCAGCCGCTTTAGTGTAATCGCCATTACCTGCGCCAGCCGTTAGTGCTACTGATGCCAAAGTCACAGCCGCTACACCTGCCTTATTTGCTGGTTGCGCTGAACAGATCGACATTAAAACACAATCATCCATACGGTCTAAGCCGCCATCAATGAAAACATCTTCTGCAAACTTAGCCATTTTGAACACCTACCTTAATCTGAACATTATCTGCAATTACTTCCTGATGAGAAGTATTTATTTCTTGTACTTGCTGGCCGTCAATCTCAACAAACCCTGCGCGACAATAGGCCATCATAAAACCGTCATCTATTCCCAAAACTTCTGAATCATGGCTATTCCCTACTTCTAGGGTTAAATGTCCATGTTTAAACTCATGTAAAACTTTAAATTTCATAAATACCTCTTTTAGTTATAAATGATAAAGGTTCGGGATTCTGATTTAATTATCTGAATTCTGCTTAATGGAGTGGTGACAGGGTAAGTTACTGATAATAAAATCGCATCAAGTAAGCTTGAATATGTTTGATTATCAACAACCAAGACATTAGCTTGAGTAATATTTATATTATCCACGCCAACACTATACAAAGCAGATTGAACGCTTAATATGTTTTGTTGAGATAAGACGCTGTTTTCTAGTGACTGAGAGTAGTTTAAATCTGAGACAATCAAAGACAAGCTAGCATCTAAAGCCACATTTTCATAACTGCTCGAAAAAGTAACATTATCAATAGCGATAATATTGCCCTGTGATAATAATACGTTATCTGTTGAGCTGCTTTGTAAAATATCTGCTATGGATAGAACATTAGCTTGTGTAAGTACAGGCACATCTAAAGAATATGACTGATTAAAACTTTGTACTGTTAAAGGTGTGTCAGCAGAAACATACTCAAGCGCTCCCCTCGTTACTCCATCATGCCCGTTATTCTGTAAAGCAACATTAGTCGGTGCAAAGGCTGTTCGTGCTGCTATGAGGAAATTAGATTTTGTATATCGCGTATCAACTGTTGAAGTGTAAGCGCCTGTTCTATCGTGATTTACAGTATTTTTAATTAATTCAGTAAACGCATTATTTGTTTTATCTTGTTCGGTAACACCGTCACCGATTAACGTATCGTGCCAAGTTGAGATTCTAAAATCTTCATTAACAAAATTAGGATTGTTGTTAATGTCATTCTGGCCGAATCCTGCGTCACCACAGGTCTTAGCTGTGATAACCACGCTCGAATGATAAGCGCACGCTGGTTCTCCACCGCCTTTATAGCTTTGTACGTTATAGTCGGCAATGTTGACAACATCCGCCGTTAGCCCTGCCGCATTCTCTATGACATCACCACTAATATCGTCTCGATAGTCGATATTAGATTGAACTTCAATATTTTGTGTTGGCTCTTGTGTTTCGATTCGATGCAAGTTTGTTTTACCATGTGCGGCTGTGCCGACATGGGTATTGTGTAACATTTTAATATCACCGCTACCTGCATTCGATAACGTGTTATGCATCGTACCGGCCAGCCCGATATTATTTCTTGATATAGCCCCATCAATCAGAATAAGTAAATCATCAATACTATTGTTGCCTTGTGAGAATCCATTTTCAAAAATAGTCGGATTCGTAACAGTCGCTAAACTTGCTGAACCTGTGATTTGATGCGCGTTACTATGGAAAGTTGACACAACATAATCATGTATTATCGAACCACCTTCGGCAGAACCACGATATAACAGTATATCTTGTGTTGCTGCCGCGAAACTTTGCCCCCAGAATGAAATATCATAATTAGAACCATGTCGTAAGAATATCTGTGCATCAATAACACCGACGTTATCGAACACAACGGCATTGCCAGCGTTTGATATGTTCTTGTCGATATAAAGTGACGGAACGGTTACTCCATCGCCGATCAAGACGCTATCTTTAATATAGCAAGTTGATGTTAATGTTGTTGATGTCCCATTAGTAGCAAAATAAACCGGCCTTGCTACTGCTGGATTAACCCATAGAATTCTCTGATACTTAAATGTAAACGTTGGTGCAAGCTGTCCGTCAAAATTTAATCGTCCACAATTATCAAAGACGACATCGGCAAAGTCATACGTTTTAAAGACATTCGATTCAGTAAAAAAGGCATCGTTTGCGCTATCGCCAACATTAGTAAAACGAGTAAATCTAGCTGTGACGTTGTCCTGTGGTGATGCTGTGCCGGCCAAAACATCTGTAAACTTAATATGGCGGCCAACATCACCTTTAATCTGCACCGAATTACCTGCTTCCCAGCCTGTTCCGTTACAGTTAAATGTCACAACGCCGTTATTTGTTGTGCCAAGCAATATAGTTGGGTCAATAACTTTACCCGTTAAAACTGAACCAGCACTACAACTTACTAACGCTCCAGTTTGTAAGCGCATATCACCTTGTAAATCTAAATCACCGTATACATAAAAATAACCAAGTATATCTAGATCCCATGTACCTGCTAACCCTGTACCGTAAACGGCAAGATAAGCACTTGGTACGGTTATCGTATGGCCTGCATTGATAGTAACCGTATCACCTGCGACAGGTACACCAACTGGTGACCAATTAGTATCAATATTCCAATTACCTGTTCCTGCTGAGGCATAAGCGGTCATTCACACACCACAGCATAAGGCTTTCTGTCGAAATAACGATAGCGCCATTGTTGTTTTGAATTAATTTTTTTAATTAACTTCCCGCAATTCCAACCTACGGCTGCTCTGTGTTTTGTTTTCTTATTTAAATCCGTTGTATAAACAGGACGTGTTTTATACTTCCCATTCTTAGCTACCCGCCACACTTTTGGTTTTTCAGCAATAGCCTGAACTTCTTTACAAAGTGCAATTTCAACGTCTATCGGCTTGCGAGTAACAGGTATTTGCTTGGCAACTTCCTCTATTTCTTTTTCGTTTTTTCCAACAACTTTTTTTAACAGACTTCTTAGCTCGGCTTCGTTGACGACTCGAAACTGATAATAATCCGTCTTGCTTAAGTCTTTCCAAATAGCACAAATTGAAAGCGGCTTTAAATTTATCCCAATTGTGTACTTGTCGTACTTTATTATTTCCGCCTGAGCCTGCGTTTGAACAAGCATCAAAACGGAAATAAAAATGCTGATGAGCATTGCGTGTAGTCTTGAACTTAAAGTATTTTTCATAAAGACTGGATCTCATCAGCTTTCCAAATAGAATGCTCCAACCCTAGATAATGTTTTAGCCATGCACTCAAAGGTGTCTGCTAGCTACGTGGAATAGGTGGGTTAGAGCAAAAAAATAGCCGATAGCAGGGAGGTACTATCGACTGAATGTGTTAGGAGTAAGTTATTGCGTTTTCTTCTGACGCTATTTCGCCCCCTCATAATAGCAAATGCAAGTTTTTCTACTACTTTTTAGTGTAATATTTTACAGTAAGTTATCTGATATTTTAGTTATTGCTTTGTTGTGTTCATTGACAACCCAACTGTAAACGTGTGCCGCATCTCGATAGCTTTTAACGTAATCGTCTTTTATTCTTTGTAGGTTTATTTTTTTATCTGGGTAAAGTTTAGAAATAAGGTATTGTCTTTTTTCTGAATACCATTTAATTTTTAATTTTAATGAAGGATAGGCTTTGCCTGTTTGTTTACAGTGAGAGCAGCTTATTATCTTATTGCCTTCCATTGAAAAACCTTGACCATGACAACTTTCACAAATGTTGAGCCACATAACATCTTTAAGCTCAGAATGAACGACAGACTGTCTGTGCTGATACATTCCCCTAGAGGGTCTTACACGCCTTTCCATTTGCTCAGAGATTAAATCCTCTAAAGAACCTATTTCCCCACTATCAAGGTACATACAGGCTATTAACTTGAATTGAATATCAGTAAGTCCTTTCATAGCCCCTGCAATCTCTACCGGGCTATGCTTTGAAAAAACAAAACTCTTCACGGCTGTTGGATCAACAGTTGACGGGGTTAGGCTAGTTAGTCTTTCGGGCACGCTCAATTTCTCGCTCCTTCCGTAAAAAGGTTAATCTTTGGTAAATAAGGCTTTGTGACACTTCAAATGTTTCAGACAATGCCTTGGGTGAGCAAGTCTCATTAATAGCAATGTATTCATTGAGCATTTCATCAATGTTTTTATTGTCGTTTTCGTCGAGTTTCGTTATCGGCATTTAACAACCACTTTCTAATCCTGCATCTCTGACTGTATCGCTGCAATCGCCCTGCAATAAATCTAATTCTAAACCGATTTCTTTAAATACCTCTCTCGCTTTGCAAAAGCATCCACTATCGACATTATCAATTAGTTTCTTGGCCATAGAGTGGACTAGTTCTTTTTTACTTAACATTGCTTCTGGTGAGTGTTGCATGGTAATTCTCCTAATTTTGGTGGTTCCCATAAATTAATTTCAAAATTAAATGTTTCCTTGTCGCTTTCTTTGGTGTACCGATTTTTCATACATGCTTTACAGAATGACCTGTAACCATCATTACTACTGGCATTGTGTTGAAATTCTGAATAAGGTTTTCCTTTGTTGCATTGTTTACAGGTTTTCATTTAATTAACTCCAGAGCATCATCGACATTTCTTGCTACTCCGGCCGCGCCGCCGTACTTGTTACACATATTTATAAATTCTGTTTGTTCGCACGTAGGCTTTTTCCCTTCTCGCTTTACTTCGATAGCCAATAAACGCCCATCTTTAAGCTGCCCTAGAATATCTGATAGACCTTTAAATCCTGACTTGAATCGGTGTCCGTTATGGCCTTTAAAGTTTCCAACTGTTGTTACGTGCGCCCATACGACATTAGGGTGCATTGTTAAAGCATTCATAATGTCGCTCTGTATTTCCGATTCCTTCAAAGTACACCTTCTTTAATTGCTGCTATTAAAGTCTTAGCTATGAATTCCCATTGTCCGCTTAATCTAGCAAAGCCGTTATGTATCGCTGTGTGATGCTCTCTGCAAACGGGCATTACTGCTAAGTCATCGGCTTTCGTTCCCATACCCGATAGACCTAGCCCTATTCCATGATGTGTATCGTCTGAGGGTGCGCCACAATATGAGCAAGGCTGAGTCTTTACCCACTCTAGGTAGGTTTTGTTTCGATACCGTTTATTTTTTTGTATCATCTCCCCTCTCCAAATAAATCCAAACGCCTACTGAAACCACAATCAAGCAAGCGATAAAAACCGTGCAGCTTCCAGCAATAACGCCTGTCCAGTAACTAGATTCAATTAAGTCAAAAGCAATGCATGATGGATAATTACAAGGGATACCGTTCATTTCATTGTCTCCATTGATGGAAAAGGAACAGATACACCTAGCTTTTCTGCTGTGTGTCGATTTAAGGTTTCATAAACAATTGATGGATCGACGGTGCTTAATTTTGTTGTGGACTTCTCGCCTGTCATTGATTCTTGAATCGGTTTCCATAAGAAATTTTTAACGCTGTCCTTAGTCCAAGGAATGTCGATACTTTGCTTTAAAGTCTTACGCATATCATATCCGGCATCGTTTAAAGCCTCTGCAAGTTGATCGAAGTATTTATGGAGTGCTGCATTTTGTGTTGTTGTTCTTGGTTTCACCATGCACCTCCATACTTACCCATGGTGGCTTTTCTTCCAGCTCGATTAGAAACTCTGCGAACTCTGGTAAATGTAGTTTTATTTTTTCCCATGTTTCACGCTTCCTCTGCAATTGCTGAGTAGTTAACGTATTGCTTTGGTCTTGCATTTTTAAACTCTAAAAATTGTCTTGATTTTTTATCGAAAAATAATCCTATCTTTGGGGTGTCTCCCCCTTCTTTTTGTTTTTCCACAATCATTAATGCGTCTGGTTTATTTAATAATGAATCTGAGACATCTTCTTTTTTTGTAGCTTCTAACTCTCTTTCTTTGTTCCGGTTTCGCCACCAAATAATTACGTTGTGGCTCATATCTGTTATTGCACCCGTCCCTTTTACGGCTGCTTTTGTTCTTGCTTTGCCCTCTTCGGATTTGTTTAGGTGGTGAACTAAAATTACATGGACGTTAAAATCTCTAGCGAAATCAGATAAATTATCGATGAATTTCTTTTGTCCGTTGTAATCATCTTCATCGAATCCGCACTTAGCCAGGTTATCGATAACAAATAAATCAATACCGTATCGTTTGTGAGCGTACAAGAATATTTCTAAAACCTTTTGTCCTTTGGCTGTTCCTGATGCGTTGAAAGACCAAAGATTTTCCTCTGTCCATGAAACGACTTTTTCAGCATAATCTTTGGAGGATTCTTTTGGGTCGATACCCGATGCTTGTACGGCTAAATTTGCAATCCATTTTTGTGGCGGGTATTCTAGGGATGCGCCACAAATTTTTGCGCCTTGAGATTTACAGTCAACCAAGATATGTCCTACGCCTTCGGACTTACCGTGAAAATTCTCTCCTGCCAATATCGTTAATTCGCCCATTCGGATACGGAAGCGATCTCTACCTTTCGCCCATGGCAGAACATAACCAGAAAGCTCTTGCGCTTTTCCTGTAAAAATATCAATAACTTTGTTGTGGTAGTAACTAGCGGCTTTGAGTTCTTCTGGATCTAGAGATTTTGATTTTTCCTTGCATCCAATTAACGCGAGTGCGTCCATATTTTTAATGACTTCGTTTGCGTCTTTCAATGGCAGAGAAACAAGGCGGCATCGATCATTTCCTAAACGACTTATAACTTCTGCTGCACCTTTTTTCCCCGCCTCGTCTTGGTCGAATGATATATAAATAACATCAAAGCGATCTAAATTGTCATATTCGTTCTCTATCCAGGTTGTACCTTGCGAACCAGTCGGAACACTTAATGCAGGAATACCAGCCATGTACCAGCTAGGCGCGTCTATCTCGCCTTCACAGATTAAAACTTCTCGTGCATCATCTGGTATTGCTTGCCAGCCAAACAAACAGGGTTCACAGTCTTTTTCGGTTCGTTGTTTTTTCTTGTCTTTGAAATTTCGGTATTTAACAAAAACTAACTCACTATCTCGCAGATAAGGGAAAACTATCTCATCACCTGCTTCGGAAATTTTGTAAGCGTCAATCGAATCTTGTGAAAGCTTCCTTTCATCCAGCAAATAATTTAATACCCCGCCTTTTGGTTTTGTGCATTTTGGCTTTTCTGGTTTTTTGTATGTTTTTTTACTGCCTGAAAAATATGTATCTTCAATGCCTAGATAATCTTTCGCCCAAATAATCGATTCTTTGATTCCGACATCTTGTGTCTTGCTGTAGAGGTCTAGCAAATCACCGCCTTTATCATTGCAGGCAAAGTCTTTCCAAACTCCCGCTTTTTCACCTGACAAATGGACTCGTAGTGAGTCGCCTTTTTCGTCGTAGATAGATCCTGAGCACCACTCGCTACCCTGCTTCTTTCCATTCGGCAATAATTGTCGGCAAATATCTTCGACAAAATTAGCTAATCGTTGGGCTATTTCTCGTGCTGTCATATCACACCTAAAAATTGATCGTCGTTATAATTATTTTGAGTTTTATTTATTTTGATTGAGAGCTGGTTGAATTGTTGTCTGAGTTTTGATGGAGATAAAATATTTGACTGCCAGAACGAATCATTATTCGCCCATGAGAAAACTCGTATTATTTCGTTATGGGTTCGATTGTCTCTTTCTCGCATCAAACGAATTGTATTAGCCCAACTCTCAAAGTTAGGGGTTGTATGTTTTGGGTTTAAGTCAAGAATCTTTGAAAACATATTTCTGGCAATTTCAAGATCGCCATTTGTGTAGCTGTATTTTTTTGGCTTTCCTTCATCTTCTGTCGAGGGATTTTTTTCCTCGACTATGTCTTTTGTAATATTGTCTTTTGTAAGGTTGTCTTTTGTGGTTACCGTTTTGGTAACCTCTGCGTTACCGTTTTGGTAACCCCCCGTTACCGTTTTGGTAACCGTTACCGTTTTGGTAACCCATTTACTGTATTTCTTATTAATTTCAAGAACATGCCCGTATTTACCCGATTTCTTAAATAAAACATTAAGGGTTACCAAATTGGTAACCGTTGCGGAGATATGAGGCTTTGGGAGATTGGTTATTTTAACGAGTTGAGAAAGCGAAATATCATCTCGTTTTTTATTGAATCCGTATGTCTTTCTTATGATGGCTAACACGACTACATGCTCTCTTTTTGTAAATGGGTATAATAAAATTGCATCAAGCAACTCGTTTGCAATTCGTGTGAAACCGTCTTCAACTTGAGGGTCAGACATTTATTTATAGTTCTCATAATCTTTTAACCAGCGTGAATTCGATTGTTTTTGGATGAGCTCATACATTACCTGTTCACAAGTTTTATTTTTTAGAAACGCTATAATTCGATTCAACATTAACTTTCACACACTAAAACTTATACTTATCCCTTCGATAGAGTCGCGTCCTGCGATTGAATTTGATGCCGCCTCTTTTCTCTTCCCCACCGGGCGGCATAGTGGGTTGTGGTCGCAACCACCAATAAGCTAAATCTTATTGTTAACTTGCTTTTAATTTCTCCAAAGCTTGCTCGGCTTCTTTTATGCGGTTTTCTTTTTCAGTCGGCTCAACTAAAAAATATCCCATCTGGTCGGCTTCAAATTGAAGCGGAGCCAGGTTTCCGCATAACCTCATAAGGTCACATCTTTTCTCATCAGGAAAGTGAGCTGTGCCACTTAAAATTCTTGAGAAATGCCCCTTGTCTATCTCTAATGTGTTCGCAATATCTGAGTACGGATAACGCACTTTTCTACATTGAATACATAATAAAATTGCTTCCTTGCCGTCCTTACATCTATGTATCAAGGCTGAATCAACCATTGACGGTTTAGGCATTACATCTAATATCCTTATTTCTTTTTGCATTTTTCTTGCTCCTTACTGCAATTAAATGAGTGCCAGATTTTTCGGTGAACACCTACCTGGCGAGGTGCTGTAAGGACGGAGTATTCCGTATCACCTAAATAAAATTATTCCTTACCTATAAAAAAATTCTATTAAGTTGTTTAGGTTGTTTGTGGCGTTGACTGTCCTTATTTGACTAAAATTTTTTTAACTCGCAATATCAGGAGATTTGCCATAGACCTCAGGGAGGAGTTCATACCTAGAAACCCCTGTAATAGACTCTACCGCTAAGGCATGTTTTGGCGGAACCTTTTGCCACTGACCTATTGCTTGTGGAGATATATTGATATCTCGTTTGGCGAATTCGCGTGATAGCTCAGCCTTTGAGATATTGATGAATAAATTTTTAATGTTGTATGCGTTTTTAATATCCATGCTTGAATTATAAACAAACACTTTCGTTAGTCAAGAAAAACAAACAATTAATTTATTTTTGCGAAATAGGAGCTTGCTTGAAATGTTAACTTTCGATTGTCATAATTTTTCAATGACCAAAGCAGACCGAATCTTAGAAGCCGTTAGACGTGTCGGTAAGAACCCGACAGAAGTTGCCCCATTGCTTGATATAACCCCTCAAGGGCTTGGTCAGGCGTGCAAAAACGGCAGTCTTGGGTCAAAGAAAACCTACAAGTTAGCCGAACTCGCTAAGGTTAATTATGAATGGCTGGATACTGGAAAAGGCGAAAAAGAAACCCTTAGAGAATTACAAGGTATAGATTTAAATAAGCTGACTAGAATTATGGAGACAGTTGAGAGAATCGCTTCTGAGGGTAATTACTCCCCTGCTGTTAAGTCGGCAGCAACCGTTTATTTCTATTCGCTAGATGATGAGGAGCCACCAAAAAAGGCCGTCATAACCTATCTTGATGTACAAAAAGCACAAAAACCGCTATTCCCAGAGTGATAATTGATCGCAACCCATTGTTTTTGCTAGCCTGAAATTCCCCCTTAAAAATGCGCTTAACATGCGCCCAATGTGCGCTCACCTATTAATAACTGTGGGAGTTTTTATGCAGGATTATAAAGTGCGTGAGGTTTTAAACACCTTACAACAAGGCAGTTCATGTCCGCTTACGCCAGAAAATAAAAAAATTTGCACCATTAAGGAAGCCTGTTATATCGCTTGCGTGGGCTTACTTGGTGTTTTCATCTTAATCTTATCGCTGAAAATGAACAATATGGAAGTGCAGCTTAATAATAACGCTAAAGAGCTAAAAAAAGTCTCCATCGAGCAGGCTGTGAGAACCTACGCGATACAAAAAATGCTCGAAAAGTAACAGTAATTTAAAAAAATATTAAATTATTTTAGTTTTTCTCGCCTAAAAACGAAAGTTTTACTTGCTTTAACGAAAGTTATTGTTTATGCTTATTTCAAGTCAAATGAAACGAGGTACAGCATGAACACCACACAACAAGAAGCCTTTGACAGAATTTTCCCTGATCCCTCCGTCAAGCTTGTTAAAGACAGCTACAAAGAAGCCTCAGAGCTAATGCGCGAGGCTGAAATTGGAGATTCTAAACATTGTCAGGACTGTGATTTCCTAGCAGAACTCGGCGCAACAATGGTTAACCCTGCTGAAAAGTCTTGCCAATGTGCAGACCCTTATCAATGCCCTGCTGTTGGTGCTGTCTTTGATGAAATGAATAATCTTAAAGAAGACGAAGAAGTGACTCAACTAGCGCTAGAGAGTGTCAGCTTAGATATAGCGAATTATGCAGATGCTAAGAACCTACCGGCATTATTTGAAGTGATTACAGATGTTTTAAGAATTAAACGACTAGAGCAAGCTAAAGACAACGAACTTATTTAGGGGAATGCGGTGAGCAATAAAAAAATAGCTTATAAGGGTTTTGATGATAATTGGCAATGCCGGGGCTTTCAATATGAAGTTGGTAAATCCTATAAGCATGATGGAGATGTAGAAATTTGCTCTAGTGGGTTTCACGCTTGCGAATATCCGTTAGATGTATTTAGTTACTACATGCCTACCTCAAATTTTGCCATTGTTGAGATGGGTGATCCAACTACGTCAAATGAGGGTGACACTAAAATAGCCTCCGCAAGAATTACTATACAGGCTGAAATATCTTTGAATGAGATGGTAACAAAATCTATTGACTGGGTTATGTCAAAAATAAAAACTGAGAACAAAGAGAACGAAAATCAATCAGCAGCAAGTAACACGGGTAATTATTCAGCAGCAAGTAACACGGGTAATTATTCAGCAGCAAGTAACACGGGTAATTATTCAGCAGCAAGTAACACGGGTTATCAATCAGCAGCAAGTAACACGGGTGATTATTCAGCAGCAAGTAACACGGGTAATTATTCAGCAGCAAGTAACACGGGTTATCAATCAGCAGCAAGTAACACGGGTAATTATTCAGCAGCAAGTAACACGGGTAATCAATCAGCAGCAAGTAACACGGGTTATCAATCAGCAGCAAGTAACACGGGTAATCAATCAGCAGCAAGTAACACGGGTGATTATTCAGCAGCAAGTAACACGGGTAATTATTCAGCAGCAAGTAACACGGGTTATCAATCAGCAGCAAGTAACACGGGTTATCAATCAGCAGCAAGTAACACGGGTAATTATTCAGCAGCAAGTAACACGGGTAATCAATCAGCAGCAAGTAACACGGGTAATTATTCAGCAGCAAGTAACACGGGTTATCAATCAGCAGCAAGTAACACGGGTTATCAATCAGCAGCAAGTAACACGGGTTATCAATCAGCAGCAAGTAACACGGGTTATCAATCAGCAGCAAGTAACACGGGTAATTATTCAGCAGCAAGTAACACGGGTAATCAATCAGCAGCAAGTAACACGGGTTATCAATCAGCAGCAAGTAACACGG
>Ga0316207_10000892_pt1 | contig 41627 bp, 76 predicted proteins | sample 6weekpyrite_MG_FD_204943 | JGI IMG/M metagenome (GOLD analysis project Ga0316207, IMG submission 204943) | Microbial mat bacterial communities from mineral coupon in-situ incubated in ocean water Damariscotta River, Maine, United States -... | ecosystem: Environmental > Aquatic > Marine >... | reverse complement strand
AAATTGATCAAAATCATCATCATCCATTTTTGATTCAAGCATATCAAATGCTAATCTATAAGCTGCACCGCTAGCATCATCCTTTTTGTTATATAACTCAATCATTGCGTCTTTAAGCTGTTGAATAGTGAAGTCTTTCATTTTTATCTCCGGTCGGTCTTTCTCTTAACTTGTACCTATTATATCTTGTGACCGGTCACTTGTCAATGGTTATTTTATTTAACTTCGCTTTGTAATAATTCTCTATTTCTTTGTAATCATCGCAGGTTCTCTTTACTGTCCCACCCTTCATGCTTTCCAGCCTTTCAATCCTTTTCAATCCTATCTTTTTAATCAGGTTTCCTCGATAATCGTCGCTATTTCCGCCTTGATATTGATTACAGTATACGCTTTGCGAGTGAATGTTGTCTTCGTCGTATCTTATTTGTGGATTGTTGCCACTCTCCAGGTAGTGCCCAGCGTCTATTTTCCCGTTTAACGGTCTATTACAACAAATGCATGGTAACCCTTTATCTCTCTCTTTAATATACCTGTGACAAGCTAATTTAGCAGCTTTCTTGCGTGTTTTTAAATCGCTTGCATAAAATAGTCTCTTTCTTAAACTCTGTTCTTTTTTTGCTTTTTTCTCTAAAAGTTTTTTGCCTTTTCGTTGGGCGTAATCAATAATGCAATCCGTTGAACAGAAATTACCAATCGGCTTTTTAATCATTGTCTCGCGCTTGAATCTTTCTTTGCACGATATACACTTGAGAGTTGATAGAGCCATTTGGTTTGCCGTTAATCCACTTTAACCAGTTTAGATATAATTTTATGGGTTTTAATATTAGTATTGATAATAGCCGTGTCGAGAGTTAAAGTATCTCTTATAATTGCCCCCCCATAGAACAATATGACCATATTATCGACTTTAGGATTAAAGTCTTTATTCTCGAAAAAGTGTATATTATCTATGTTATCCATTATTCATTTCCTTTTCGACGCTATCAACGTAATTCATCAAGTCATCACATTTTTCTTGCAATATATTTCTGTCTTTTACGCTGTCATTTCTTAAAATTGTTACTCTGTCAGCATAAAATCTAATGTTAGTTATTAGCCTGGACACTTTATCTTGCTGCTCTACTGTGTATATTTTATCCATTATTCACACCATATGATTATTTGTTTTTTCTTTACTTGATAAACGCTTGTTTTGTGATCTAAGCCTTGTTTATTGCATAATATCTCAGGCTGACCTTTTTTTAGTTCATCAATCAAAAATTCATAATTACGTTTGTTTATAAATGCTGTCAACACTAATCCGATTAAGCAGATAATAAGCATTAAATCTAATATTCTCATTTGATTAACTCTCTTTTATTCATTGTAATTTTTTCTTTGATTTCTAGGATCGAACTCCTTAATAGTTTCCTTCAAATCAGTGACTTCTACATCCGCTGTAGTCTTTGTTAGTTTGTACCCATGAATAGCCATAAACCAAAGAAAGTAATCTATTGTGAATACATGAGCATCAATCCAATTAACAGGGCACTCTTCAGAATTATCAAAATATACCGATAGCGTTCTAAATAAAGACTTGGCATCATGAAAGTCTTTTAAGCATTCAGGCAGGTGTCCTTGCTCGTCTCTCCATTGTTTGTTGATTTTACTAATTTTGTTTATTCCTTATAGTGTGGCGGTGGTACTGCTTGACCGTGGCTACCAAGAAAGTTTACGCAATCATCGATATACTTTGCCATTTCGTTAATTTTCATTTTTGCGATCGACTTTCTTATTTCGTATGTTTCTCCGAATATCTCTTTGTAAATTGGCGTACAGCAATTGCTTTTTAGAAATACATCAGCTTCATCGACTGTTAGCCCTTGCCATTCTCTTGCTGTTGAGATAACGGCAGTCCAATAATACCCAAGCTGCTCTAATGATTTACCCTTCTTGTATGGCTTAATTATGCACTCATATTCTACTTTTTCAGATACGATAAGATTTTCAACATAATTAAATATTCGCTCTTTATGAATGCCTTCGTTTTTGTATCTTATTATTTGAGAAAAGTTCATATCAAAACGGGATCTCGCTATCAAATGAGTTGTTAAAATCACCGGATTGTTGCTGCGCTTCCATGTAATCTTTTTGGTATTGAATGCTTTCTGATGATTGGCTTTGTTGCTGTGCAGGTTTTCCGCTTTGATTGCTATCAGCCTTACTTCCTAGCATTTGCATCTGACCGTTAAACCCATCAACTATAATCTTTGTAGAATATTTATCCTGCCCTGTGTTTTTATCTTGATACTTTTCAACCGTGAATTTCCCAGCGATGTAAATCTTATCCCCTTTTTTTACATACTTTTGAGATATTTCAGCTAGCTTGCCAAATATAGTCACTGGTATCCAGTTGCATTTTTCGACCTTCTTACCGTCTCTACCCTTCCAGCTTTCATTTGATGCAATAGATAAACTTGTTATAGCCTTACCGTCAGGAGTAAATCTTGTTTCAACCGTCCCTACATTTCCTATGAATTCGCATCTGTTTAAATCATTTGCCATTTATAGCCTCTACGTGTTTTCTTAAAAATGAATTGAATTGCTTGTTAATATAATCATCGTAAAACTTATTGTTTCGATTGTTCTGGTTTTGTTTCCATTGCAGCTTGCTCATAAGTTACCTAGTAGTTAATAGTCACTCTATTTGTTTTGGTTAACGCGATAACAACTTTTTTGGCTAAATCGTTATCTAGTCCGCATGACTGAATTAAGTGATCTTTAATTTCCCCACGAACCTTACCGACATGTCTTTTGTTGGCTTCAAGCTTTTCTTTTTTTTCTTTCTCTAGTCTTTTTTCTTCATCAATTCGTTTTTTCTCTGCAATTCTAGAGCGATCCTCGGCTTCTTTAATATCTTTTAGTCGTCTATCTTCCGCTTCTTTTGCTGCTTTTTCTGCCAACTCAGCGTCAATCTTTGCTTGTTTTTGAGCTTGTATTTTGTCAATTTCCGCTTGCTTAGCTCTAGCCTCAGCCTCAATTTTTTCTTTTTCAGCGCTTTCTCTAGCCTCTCCTGCAATACGCTCATCGCGCTCTTTTTGTTTAATATCGGCAATTCTCTTATGTTCTTCTTCTGCTTTACGTTCAATGCGAATTTTTTCTAAAACATCTTGATCGTGTTGTTTATTCAACAGTAAAGCAAATTCGTGATCGTTTTCAAACTGAATAGACAGCTTTTCTTTTTCTAGCCTTTCTTTCTCTGCTTTTATTTTTTTCTCTTCTAGTGCTTCCCATTCGTCGAGAGGTTTTCTAGCTTCTTTTTTTAGTTCATCAAGCTGATCGCGCATTATTTTCCTGCTTCCATCTACAACTTTAGCCTTAGCCTTCCAATCGCTAACCAGAGCTTTACCTAACCCATCAAGGTAAGTTTTTGATCTTGCAACCTTAGCAGCTAATGAAGCTGTGGCTTTTCTTCCTTTATCTGTATCAAGGTCGTGGTTAAACTCTCTGACTTCTTTTTTAATCATTTCAACATAAGGATCTAACCCTTTATCTTGAGTAAATACCTGTAAAATGTTTTTGTCTTTAATTGTTATTAATTGCTCATTCATTATTCTATTCCTTTTATTTGATTAATTGCTTCTCTCATTTCGTCAACAAAGCTATCTAAATAAACCTTAAGCTTTGCTTGATACTCAGGGTCGGATTCAACAGTGATTAATAATTGTTGTAATTCTGGGTGGTAACTTAAAAAATCCCACTGCATCAAACCGGTTATTAACATTGAACCTTGAATTTGAGGAATATATTTCCCCGGGACTTTGTTATCCCTAAGATACTCAATCTGTGTATTTGGATTGGGGCATTTTATCTCAAGCCCTTTTTTCTCCATCAATCCGTCAGGACTACAAGAAATTGTTTTTGATTCATCCATATAAACCAATCCCACTTGGGAAACTTCTGAATCTGTCTTAAATTCGTAATAGTCTCTAGCTTCTGGCTCTAATTCTATTCCTCTTAGCATCGCATCTGATTGATGAGTATTTATTTTGTGATCCATCATATTTTCTGCGATTAAAGTGTTCATATAAGATTTGTATTGAGTTGATTTTTTACCATTTGGAGTAATAATTTTACTAAAATTAGATGCACTCACTAACCCTATACGAGCTTTAAACCACTCATCAGATCCTTGCTCCACATCTAGTATAATCATCGTTTTGACTCCACAACCTGAACCGCTCTTTTATAATTATCGTTTAATATATCGCCCAGACAATCAACATTCATATACTTACAAAATTTAGATTCATCTGCTCCAACTTCTATTATCAGTGCATGCAAATCACAAATCTGACTTTCTGTTAGCTTTGGAGATTCAGAACCATTCCCATCATTATCGTGATCATCAATTGCTATGTTGAAAATCATACAAGTTAAATATCTTTGAGCATAACTGTTAGTTGACGCCATACCATGAATTAATGTTTTGTTGGTTTTTCCTGCGATCCCTTTGTTATCTATTGGCCAATCAACCTCACTATACTTGGTGTGACCTCCTTTGTGCATAACTTCACAAGTTATACATATATGATCTGTCTTTTCTGATTTTTTATTACCAAAAGATAATGAAAATCCATACTTAGAATAAACTGGTTTTGTTGTTTCTAATACGTTCGATAGTGTAGAATATGTACTGGATGTTTGTTTATTTACCCGGTTTGATACCACTTTTGGCATTTTTTGCTGACACTGAACCATAGATTTATTGTATTCAATTTGAGCGTTTTTATCGAAAATTTGCGCCTGCATGTCTATTATTTGCTGAATTTTTTCAGTATTTGAGTTTGGATCGAGTGCAATCTTTTCGATCATGCTCATCATTTTATCTTCACTGCTTACTATAATATCATTACTCATTTATAAACCCTCCATGTAGCCGATATAAGACTTAGCTATGATAATAAATGCAATAGCTATCCAAAATTTAATGTCTTCTTTAGTTGATTTTTTCATATTGTTGGCTCTGCTGGTGATAGCTCTATAGCTGTTTTTATAAACACTTTCCACTTATTCCACCACTCTAGAGCGCCATCTTCCATTCTTGCTATTTCATCATCACTGAATTCAAACCATGCTTTTATAGAATGTTGTTCACATCCTATTTGCAACACCTCTGATGTATAGCAAATATCGTATTTTTCCAACTGAAGTGATTTAATGTTTTTCTTGTTGCCGATCAATGACCAAAGGTTAGCGCCCCAAAGGTTAGCGTCCCGAAGGTTGACGCCCTGAAGGTTAGCGCTCCGAAGGTTAGCGCCCCGAAGGTTAGCGTCCCGAAGGTTAGCGTCCCGAAGGTTGACGCCCTGAAGGTTAGCGCCCCGAAGGTTAGCGTCCCAAAGGTTAGCGTTCCGAAGGTTGACGCCCTGAAGGTTAGCGCTCCGAAGGTTAGCGCCCCGAAGGTCAGCGCCCTGAAGGTTAGCGCCCCGAAGGTTAGCGCCCCGAAGGTTAGCGCGAGATCCGCAATCATCATTTAACCATTTAAAATGCTTTGAAATAATTAAATTAAGCTCTTCCCGTGTGTATTTTTTCATTCTTTCCCCCGTATTATTTCAATAATAACCTCATCAAGGATACTCTCATCAAATGGAACATCAATTGTTAACTCAAATAAATCCTCGTTATCGTGATATCCTTCGCTTAACTTGTAAGATAATCCCAACTTTTCGACAGGAACTATAATTGTTATCGGTATTAGTCTGTTCATTTCCACTCCCATATTTCTTTAACGTCAAGCTGAAATACATCACTTATTTTGTAAGCTGTTTTTAGTCGAATATGATTATTTTCTTGCTCTGCATTGTGCGCAGTTGACAGGCTAATACCAGCCTTGTACGCTAAATCTCTTTGGCTCATTCCGCTATCGACTCTTAATTTTTTTAACTTGTTGTTAATGGTCATTTACTTTCCTTCTTTGAGTTTAGGTAAGTATATATACTCCTTTTCGCGAATGCAAGTATTATTTTAAATTATCCCCACTGATTAGCCATTGCTTTAGCAATACCTGGGAATGTTTTAGATCTTTCGCCACCATTTCCACTCAATTCGGCATACCATTTAGGCATGACTTTTCCGCTGGTAAATGTGGTCATTTCCCCCCTGTCGACCCATGTTTTTTTATTAAATAAATCATCACTTTCCTGGTGAACCAAAGGGTTTAAACCTTTAAGCCATAGGCATGTGGTTTTTTGAAACTCATCCCCAAAATAATATGGTTGTATAATTTGAGTCGGTTTTTTATATTTATTGCTCATTATTCCTACTGGGTTTTCAATAGCTATTTTATTAATCGGAGCGTTCACCATTTTCATAAAAAAATCTATCCCCTGCTGTTGCCTTCCATCTTTAATTTTTTCATCGAACCATGCTGCGCCGCTAACCGCTAAATGTGTGCACGGTGGAAAAGATATCATTAGATCCCATCCGTCATTAATAACATCTATAACATCTCCTTTTATATGCCATTCTGGTTTACCTCCACTGCAATTTTTAATATCACAAGAAAACGCTTCGTGCCCAATCCTTCTGAATTCTTTACAAACTGTTTGACTTTCCTCGCAAGCTAACAACACTCTCATATAAATTCATACCCTTTTGCATAGTTAATTCTCTTTTTGAAGCGTTTAGATTTAGTTGTTTCTTTGCCGTTTTTAGATAACTCAGATAGTAATCTTCTTGCTGTGCTGTATGTCATATTCTCGTAGTGACGGCGTAAACAAGCTTTTCTGAATTCTTCTGTGTTGTTTGGTTTAGTTGTTGTCATTTTTAATTATTTTACCAAACTTTAAAATATAAGCCTTCTCAATAGGAGCGCCCCAAGATTTATCCCCTACCCCCTGAGTCAACCCTTTGTACTCAACTAAAACGCTTGGTACTTTCTCACCGTAACCGTTTCTAAATAAAATAGCATCGTAGTTCTTTAGTAATCGTTTAGCCCAATATACCTTGATCTCTCGGTACTCTTCTTTTTTCTCACCACTTGCGATCATGTCGAACCATTTCTTTTTAAGCGTTAAGTGTAGTATTTTCATTCTATTAGCTCATTATTTTCATAAACATTACCTACAACTTCAATTTTTCCTGATCTTGAAACAAACAGTTGCAATGATCCATCATTTGGGTCTTTAGATTTACAGTTCAGTAAAAACCACCCGCTAAACCTATCAGACCACTCTACTATATGATTTAACGTATGATTCTTACCGGCTGCATCTGTAAAATGTGGCGAGCTTATAATATCCCCTTCAAATATCTTGACTCCGTTCTTATCGGTTAGACCGGTGTATTGCATTATTGGATGAACTGTATTGTCGTCAGTAAATGTGAATATATCTGCTGTTATTCCGTCGTGGTGATTATTTATATCGAACTCATCTCCGTATAACATTTTATTGTGAAAATAATCCCACGCTCTCAATATTGGCTTTCTCATTTCTCAAACTCTGCTTTAATGTCTTTAGTGTTGGCGTATAAATGCACTGGAGGTATATCCCAATACCTTTTTGAAAATTCAACTACACACGAGCCGCGATTGTTTCCGGTCATCTCATCACCTTCCTTGATTAACTTGTCTGGCTTGTTTTTTACTTTTACAATATGGTCGCATGGTGAGAGAAACGATACTCTACCGATTAAATGAATTATTGTTGTTGCGTGACGGCTGATTAAATCAAACATTTCCTCACCATTAAAGTCAGGAATAAGAAAAACAGTAGTGAACCCGAACTTAGCCTCATCTATCGCTTTTTCTATCCAAGGATTAATTTTTGAATAAGGTGGATTACAAAATCCTACAAGGATATCAAATTCAGGATCGAACCATATAGCACTAAGCGCGTCATATTTTTTATCATAGCTTTCAGCGCATAGCTTATTATTTTGATCGGACGCAAGATTAATATCAAAGTTATATTTACTGTTAAGCCAGTCAAAAATATATTGCGGAGTTCTAAAGCTGTCTTTGTCTACTTTGTTTTTTGGTTCGTACATTGTCTATTTATCCTTGTTTAGTTTATAGGTTGTCTAATTAACACATACCGCATTAGCTTCTTGAACTTCCTGAAAGTCTCTATCTTCATCGAAATGACCTATTTGTGGTGCGTAATAAACTAGATTAAATCCATTTCCTTCATCGTCTTTGCTTGTAACAACATCATAATCAAGAGCCTCTGGATTTGTTTTAACAAGATTATTTAGATTGCTTATAAATTCTTTTAGTTTCATTTCTATTCCTTATGTTTGGTTAAATATTTATCGATTTGGCTTGCACTGGAATATTCCATTTATTCTGCCTCGACCTTTTCCGCAAAATTGAACCTTAATTGGCGCGCCTTCGTATGGAGGATTTTGACGCTCCCACCACTTATAACCATCGACCTCAACTATTTTACAGTCAATGTAGTTGGTACTATAGTCGAGATGTTTACATCCTTTATGTTTCATTCTTTCATTCCTCTTTAGTTTATTTAATTAAGTTACAGTTGGATTTATGGATTCGTCGTACCATTCCCAGTTGTCAACCCCGCCAGCTTCAAGTTTAGATAGGGTTTCATCCCTTTTTAGCAACCTGTCGTATTCTTTCATTGTGATTTGTTTCTGACCATATCCAATAGTAACAATGATCTTATTGTACTCCTGAGTAAGATCGTCTATTCCTTTTTCGCTCTGTTGTCTGATAACTCGATTAGCTTCTACATCCTTTTTTAAAGCGTCTATCTCAAGCTTTAGAGATTCAGATTTTGATTTTTTTACGTTTAAATCTAGCCTCCACTCCTCGTGGAGATCTTTAGTTTTAGCTAATCTCTCTTGCCATCTTTTCCTTTCTTGAGCGAGTGCTGATATATCCATATGCTCGACCGGAATTTCCGATAAAAGCCTTTTTTCACACATCACCAATAAAAGGTTTTCCTCTTCTTGAACCTCTTCGATAATCCATGAGTGCTCATCACATGTACACGATAACTTGTTATCGCTATCACCAACATTACAACCCATGCACTGACCTGTTAGCTCCATATCGCCAGCAAAATGATGACTTAATCTTATTTCTGCAAATTCTTCATTAACATCTCTGATAATTATGCACGGGTTATTTTGGTAAAAATATACTTTGTTATTCACTATATTCTCCTTATTTAAGTTAATGGTTGTTATTTATCGCCTCTTTAAGAGCTTCGTTAAATCCACAGCCTCCATTGTAATATTCACCCTCGAAATATTCATCAAGAGTGTCACCTTCTGGGATTTCGACATCTCCAGCATATTCGCTTACCGTTTTCCCAGTTGGCTTTAATTTTCCTATATAATGCACTGTTTCACTCATTTTCTATTCCTCGTTAGTTAATCTCTAATCCTACTATCTTTTTGCATTCATCAAATGGAGTGCCGTATCTAGCTTTAATCATATTCGCGCACTTTAGCTTCATGCCATCACTTGTCTCGCTCTCTTTAACTTCCTTTGCTCTTTCCTCGCCATTCTCTGACTTATTGCTCATTAACTCTTTGTGTTTTTCGTTAATATTTTCCGGTTCGGTCGCTTCTATTCCATGAGCGGATTCGCTACTCCTAACCATATTTTTAAACTTGGTTGATGCGTCATCGACTGTTTTACCTAAATGCCTCTCAATAAAAACTTTACCAATTCGGTTTAGTTGCTCTTGTGTAAATCCAGCATTCAATAGCGTACTGCTAGTTTTACCATGAGGCCTCCAATTAAATGATATTACTTCGCTAGTCATTTTTAATCGAATGTTTCCACATGTTGATTAAAGTCATACCTATTTTATCACCAGCACTGCAACCATACTCAGCTATATAACAATCAGTATATTCGTGCATGGTATGTTCGCCACCTTTGTAACCGGTAAATTTTTTATCCAGTGCGGATTTAGCGTGCTCCAACATATCGCAAATTTTTGCATTTTCCAACGGTTCAAATGCTAATTCAGAGTAATAACCTCTGTAACTATCTGGCTCACCAAAGCCAAAAGGCACAACCCCTTCTTGGTTCATATTTTCAAGCTCTTTAATTAATTCTTTCAAGTGTATATGCTTCATTTTATTTATCCTCTTGGTTTAGCTCAAATACATTTTTCTCAAGTTGTTTTGATATTTCATCAAAAACCCATTCAGCGCCTTCTAAAAACGTTCCTTCTCTTGGTGGTGAATGTATTATAATTGATAATCTAGCTTCTTCTATGGCTTCGGCTTTTATTAGGTTTATTGATTTCACTTTTTATTTCACCTTATTTAAGTTATAGGTTGTCTAATGAGGGTTAAATATATTTATTAGCTTCGTAAATCATATCTAAATCATCCTCATGGTAAAGTTTTTCATGTTTTCTTTTTTCAAGTAAGTCTTTAATATGAATCTTATTTAATGCCCTACCAACAAACCATTCACCTCTAATATTAAATTTAGATAACTTTCTATGTAATCTATTTTCAACCATAAACGCATGATTTCTGCTGTTCATCGGTATCTTATAAAGAACCACTAACTCCCTAGGATTACCAGTTTGCATACCGCTAAGACGGTTTTCGACATTATCTGCTATACCTATCTTAATTGGATCTGAGTTGCTTAAACCAGACCTTATTATATATAAATATGTAATTGTACCAGCCATACTTCAACCCTCGCATTAGGCAGCGAAAAAAGTTAATACAGGTAACTACTGTTAAACTGCAATCACCAACCTTGTAACATATATCAGCATGTTAACGTGGGTCGCATCCCACTTGCTCGCTGTTTATCCGTCCCCGTGTGATAACGGTATCGGCGGCTGAGGGTCAATACAGGTAAGTTCCGCTTTCGGGTAGTCTCCCGAAATTAAGCCGCATTACAAAGTTGATAGATTATTTACGCTGATATAGTTTAATCTAATTAAGGACTATTTAAGATAATATAATGTAGATATCTGCTGGTTTTGAGAAGCTGTTAATAAGTAACAAAGAAAAAAGAAAAAACTTATTAAATTCTATCTCGTAGCACTAGCTAAACCAATACCCAAATATCTACTTTATATTATCTATTCTGAGGTAAGTGTTTATACGGGATTAGTCTAAAACGGATTTTGTATCACTAACTACGCTTACCAGGCTACGCTTTGTGAACGTTACACTTACATCTAGACTAATCTTATATAAACACTTTATTAGACTGCTTATGGCTTGGTACTGGCTTCCGGACTCAAACCGGCTTGATTTAAAGTATGTGACTCACCAATACCAAGTATTAAACAGTCTACTTGCTTTGAAGGGTATGCCTGTTATTTGCCACAACGAACCGTCAATGAACAAGAACAAATAACAGACATAAAAAAAGCCCTTAACTTAAAGCAAAAACCCCAGTTGATAACAGCCGTATATAGTTACGATATAAAGATTTATGAACTAAGGCTCTGAAATTGATGCTCTAAGTTAAAGACTTTAGGTCTACTTTATATCGATTGGCTGGTATCAATCAGCAATTACTATTTTAATTCACCTCCTTCTGTTTTGCAATGGTTTAATTATATTTTCAAACTTTTATTTAACCTATTTCTCAAATCTTCGTTCTCTTTCTCAAGACGACTAATTTTTAAATAAGCAACATCTGGTCTGGATCCTGTAGCTTTGGCTATAGCTGCCAGTGATTCATAGTTTCCGCAGTAAAAACATTTTTCTTTACTCATATCAACCTCATTGTTTTCTTTTCCGCAAACAATGCCTAAATTAAATATTTTAGTGAAGTCACCTAAAAGTGATTGAATATCGTCATCGTCTTCATAACACCACTCTACAACAAGTTTTAAGTTATAAAAAATACTTACAGTTCCATGATCTTCATCTACATCATAAGTAATAACTGGGGTTTTATCTAATTCGCTCATTTTATTTTCCTGTTTTCAAACTTTTATTTAAAATTATCCAAATATTATACTAGCTAATATATAAGTTAAGCATGTACCGACTGAGCCGAATAAACAGCCCCACAAAAACGAGCATGCCAACCTAGGCATTATCTAACCATCCATTTCCTTTTTTAAGCGTCCGTTACTTTCAATGAGAAACATTTCAAGATCTGTTAAATCTCTGAATCCTTCAACTTTGCCAAAATCATAATTTATGACATTAATCAACTCCTTAATCTTCAACACCAATGACTCTCTGTCTACATCGAAGTGTTTAGCTATTGCTATGGCGTCTTGTTTGTTAAAGCTTATATTATCAGATGATAGATAATCTCCAACCCATAACAAGCCGTCATTATCATAATGGCATTCTAAATCTGGATCACCCCAGTTATATTCTTCTATGCTCATGGTTTAACCTCAAGATGTTTAACAGCCACTGTTATGTTCATTCTCCGCGCATCTCATTATAATCTTTCTTTGCAAAAGACAAACTCATCGGCAAAGTCTCACCGTCTTGGTAGTACGAAGACATAAAAGCTTCTATCGCATAAGCCGCTTCTTCCGGGTGATCGCATCCTAAAAACTTAGCCAGTTTCCGACATGCGTCAAATTGTTCATCGCCTTTTGTAAGCTTTATATTCACTCTATTCTCCTTTGTTGACCATATTCCCGATGTTAGGAAAATGGTTAATTGTTTTAATCAGTAAAAAGGTAAGACCTGCGTAACCTGACAGCATCCGATTTCTTTATGAGTATCGCCAACATACTGCGTGACGACTTGATAAAGTAAGTAATAACTGTGTTCCTAACTAGCCAAGTCTTACCTCTTTACTGGCTACCTAAATATTATAGGTTGGTGTGGCTAATTTAGTCTTTTTAATGACCGCCAGTTTACTAGTATCGTCATACCGTGACGCTAAATGCCACCGCTGCACGTTAATCACACCACCTATAATATCTATTACTACCAGCTAAGCCGCAATTAAGCGGCTAGTGGTCGATTGTCAGTCAATAGGGCGTTACCCTTGCGTTGCATAATTTATCCCTCTTGTTGCATTTTTTATTAAATATTAACCGTTACCGTGAATTTTATTAGTCTCAATAACGCACCTTCGCCATAATTCATCGTTGCTTATTTCCTCGTCTATACATTGTATAAATAAATCGCAAGCGTGAGCAGCATCTTTAACGCTTTTTAGCAAAAGCAGGTTTAACTCCCTATCCTTTCTCTCGCACTCTTTAACAAGAGTATCAAAGCTTTCATCTTTGTAGTTCATTTTATTGAATCCTATATTCTTTAAAAAATACGACACACCCCCAAGGAGTTAAGAGTGTGCCGCTAATGTTTCGCTAGCTGTTTCAGAGTTTGCTAGCGAATTCTTTTCATACTCATTATCTACGTTATATTGCATACAGCAACCCAAACTACACACTGTTAGCTTTTCGTCATACGTTCTAACACATTCACCTGTTAACATGTCATAATCACATACAGGGCATTTTAAAGGTGTTTCTGGCTTATGGGTTGATATTGTCATTTATCTATCCTCAATGGTTCAAATATGGCTTTGTAGTTTTCTTCTGCATCTTCTTCAGTTGCGAATGTTATACCAGCTTCAAATAAATATACATCTCCATTGCTTTCTCCCCATACACATGCAGAACATCCGAACAAATTAAATGACCAATAATCATTCTTTTTGGTGGGTTAATCATTTTTTAACTCCTAAAAATTTGTTGATTTCTTCTTCTGAATACTCTGAAATAAAAAACATACAAGAAACCTCAATACATACGCCAACAATAACAGAAATTGAAACTAGCTCTGAGCTAGCTTCATTAAACAAATAATAAAGTGCGTAGGGTAATAAAACCATAAACAATATAATGTGCCATTTTTTAATCATTTTAGTTTCCTAGCTTGAGCGCGTTTATTTTGTTTGAACATAGGTCTACCGCCGTTTATTGATCTCGATGGATAGTGGTCGTTCTTAAATTTCAGGCTTTGATATAGAGGATAACCACTAAGATGATGCGCCAATAACAAGCTTAAGTTAGTTGTTTTCATTTTACCTATCTCCATATTTATCAAGTGCGTAGCTTATTGTCATCATGATTAAAGTTACAGTTATTGGGAATGTTATTAAAAGCAATAAGAAAGCTAATGACAAAACCATTCCAACGATTATAAATATTGTTTCTTTTGCTTCGGCTATTATTTTATTCATTGTCTTTTCCTTTGAATGATAAAACATTACACTTTTCTTTCTGCATGGTATTGCCGTTTATCGTATCTCTAAGCCTTATCAGTGATTCGAGCATCATTTCATGTAACATTTCAGCTCTCTGTAAAGGTGTTTTACATAGCTTTAGCCGATTATCGATAGCCCATTGAGCTTTCTGAGCCTCTTCGTTATCTTCTAAGAGTTTTTCTAACTCCCTTTCTAGCGATTCAAGGCTCATAATCTTATGCTCTGTCTTTGAACTCTGACAAGTTAGAAAGCTCTTGCAGCGCCCTATCACACTCTCTACGCTGCATCGATGTACGTCTTTCATACTCGCGACTAACTACCAACTCACTGCGCAATCTTTCAGCAATCGTTAAAACCGATATAGCCGCGTCTGGTCGTTTGAATTTTTTAAATTGACCGCTATCATCAACCAAGCTTTCTAGTTCATCAGCAAGCTCTTTGAGTGTTTTAGTGTTCATTTTTACTCCACGAATTCTTTATCTAGCATGTCTTCAAATTGTTTGTTAGCTATAAAGTTGTTAAAGTACTGTATTAGATTTTCGTAGTATTTATCATGCTCAGGGTTGCTTTCCAGATAAGCATGAGTCGCCGCATCAGCGCCAAACTGTATGGCGGTCATAGAATATATATCAATAACTTCAGCCCATTTCATTTTAAAGACCCCCTTTGTATAACTCGATATTGCCTTGATGGATTGCGTGAGTTGTTCCACCAGCCCATTCAATTAAAGGCCTTGCATTTTCTGGCTTTGACCTTTCTGAAGAATCGCTATGAGGACAAGTATTGGTAATACCGACAACCATACCTATCCTATTGTCACTGCTGACAACAATTTTCCCGTATGCACAGTCTTTTAGCTTCATTTTAATCTCCTTTAAATTAATCCTAATTCTTTGTTGATTTGATAGTTTTCAATTCTTCGCCTAATTTCTAACAGTTTATGCTTTTCGCTAGCTTTTATTTTTTTGTTCTTGTCTTTGATTTCTTCAGCTTCTGTTTCTGTGACTACGAAGAATCTACCGTATTCTTTGCTTGATATAAAGTCAGTAAAACTATTGCCTGTTTTCATAGCGATATCTCATAAATTGACAGAGAGATTATAAAAACTAGAGCTGCTACTCGGAATATAAGCGATGATTTTGGCAATGGTTCGTAGCCTTTCATAATTTACCCTTGTGAGTCGTAATCTAGCTTATCTATTTTTTCCTGCACAAGCTTATCTATGCTGACACCGTAAGGTGTCCCAATCTTATTTCTTTCGGTGTCTAGCCAGCTTTTAGTTTTAGGATCTATCCTTGTGCTTAAGTTTGGTCTTAACGCCTCTTGCGGCTTGGTTGGAGCGCCACGCTTCTTTTTGAATTTGTCTGTCATACTTTCCCTTAATTCGTTTCAGTAAGTTAACTATACGCGCATTGTTTTAATAATGCAATAATTAATTTGAATTTATTTCAGGCAAAAAAATACCTCACTTAAGAGGTATTGTTCTATGGGTTGATAGGTTTTGTTTACAGTGAACTTAAATCGCCGTCATTCTGTGATACAACGGTGTAATAGGTTGCTGTGTGGCTGAACTTGTCAGATGATGTAACGGCTAACCCTTGTCCTGTAGCTGCATACTGGAAATACATTTTACCGAGCCATGAGCTAAATCCAGTGTATGATCCACTATTAAGGTTCATTGCTAATGCTGCGTTGGACTCGTTAGAGTTGTTGTAGTAATCAATGCCTACCATATCAGCCTTAAGCGCTACACTAAACCCGATAGTCCCGTTGTCAGACGTTGGAGCTCCTCCAGAGCCTCTTGTTACGAATAACCTTCCGTCCGCTTGCATGAATGAATCTTTAGCATTTCCAATCAAGCCAGAGGATACACCGGTGTAATCATTAAATACCAATGATCTTCTAGGCGTGAACATCTTTTCAAAAACCTTGTAAGTGGCAGGGCCGTTGTAAACAAGAATAGGCCACATAGCTGAATAGAAATATCCCACATTAGCGCTCACTAGCCAATCAACATCATATCTAACACGCATTGACTTACAGTCGAATTCGTGAAATTGATCAACCGTTGCAACATCTGTCTTTGTTGCGTATGGATCGTAAAAATCAGTGATGTTTTGATGGATTGTTATTAATTCAGCAATATACGTTACGCCTTCCGTTAAAGTTTCAGCTTCTTGATCTAATAAGACAGTTAGACTGTTGTTGAATTCGCCGCCATGCAAGTTTCCACCTATATCTTGTGCACCGCCGCTAGCATAATCAATCTCATAAGCATACTCCATTTCGCTTCCAGAGACTTGGAATATTGTTTCTTGCTGAGAGAATGAAGTGTTCGCCATAAAAACCCAGTCAACCGTACCGTCTGAAACCGTTCCACTAATGTGGACAGGCGCAGTTGATCCGTTGGTGCCTCCTGCAACTGTGTAATAGAATCTCCCAGTGGGGCCTTGTACTTCTTCATAAGCTCTAGAAACATTTCCAGCGATCCACGGCTTAGCTTGAAATAAGTCAGAGTAAGGGGCTACACTACCTTTTTCAATTCTAATGCTGGTTGTGTTTAATTGAGTTCCTGTTGATGAGGCATTGGCTGTTATGAGGGTTTCTACAACAACCGTGTGTGACTCAGAATCTAACCCCCTTGTGATGAGAGACTCTTCTCGATGGCTTGCCGCTGATACGTTATACTGATCAACTACCGCATCTATTCTTAGCGATTCACCGCCAGAACTCCATGCGCTCAAACCAGTTGTGTCAACCCCATCTAAACTAAAATTGTCTGCATCAACAACGGTTACAGTGTGCGCCTTGCCATTTAGAGCAGCCTCTAAGTCATTGCCGCCTGCGTCAACAACTTCATCTATTCTAGTTTGGTTTCCTGTCGAAAGTCCGTGAGATGTGGATGTTACTACGCATGGATTTGCAAGCGTGGCAGCCGTTATATTGGTCGCAGTTCTGTCAATCGAGACGGTACACTGACCACCATCTGTATCACCCGTGAACATTAAGTAAATATCGCCGCCAAACACCGCAGTCCAAGTAATAGTCCTGCGCTGCGCAGCGCTGTGGCTTGCCTGTAGGACGCTGTGACCAGGATACACAGCAGGATCGCCAGAATTGAAAGTGCTCCATGTGCCTGCTGTAGTAGCATCTTTAACTGTTTGCCAGCCAGAGGACTTCAATAGCTTTTGTTGAGTTACCTTCCAGGGTGTATTTTCTGATCCGCCCGAAACCGTACCACTATTTGTTAGTAGAGATTCTAGCCAAATATCAGCACCCCGATGTTGATAAACGGTATAAACATCATCGCTAAACATAATGCTAGATTTTAGAGCGCCCTTTATTCCTCTGGAAATTAATCTTGATTCTGCATCGTTAGATATCGCTACACCTGTTTCTGCCTGGCTAGCTCTTCCGTCATATAGCGTTTGAGTTGATGTTACTATCCTACCAAAGCCAGAATAATTCCCGTCTAATGTTGATAGCGTTGTCAAATATTCTCCATCTTCAACAATAATATCCTTGTTTAACGATTCAGCCCTGCTGATTATTGATGTAGAGTCCGAAGGGCTTACGGATGCGCCAAAAGATGGTAAAGATATTCGGTTATCTATGTGTTGAAAGGCTATAGATGAGCCAGCAGAAACAATATCTATCTCGTTAGGTGAATTGCCTGGTGATATTGTAGCGTCTATCGCCTTCCACCATGCGCCGCCACCACTCCCAGTAGAGCGCTCAGCAACATAAAAAATACCGCCTACCACCAAATTTGAAACATCAGAAACTGCCGCAGCCATAGTTAAATAATACTTAGGAGTGTCGTCGTTTGTTTCGGCTACTAAGCTTCTTATTGTTTCAGGCCCCCACAGCAAAATGTCATCTTTATCCCTCAAGTAAACATCATAATCGCCATTCAGCCACAATCCCTCGAAAAGCCCCGTGCTATCTGCAACAACCGGGTTAGTCGCTGCAATCGAGAGCGCCTCATCAGTGTAAACAGCTTTATCAGTGCCGCCGATAAGCTCGCCAATAACTTTAAAGTATAATTTTGCTCCGTCATGGGGGCTTAAATTTTGACCTCTTACGCCCTGCCTAGGCATTACAAAACGGCTCATTCTCTTTCCTCGCTAGTAAACGCAAATAAATATTTGACTAAACCCAAATTTTCTAACTCTTTTTTTTGTTTTTTGCTTAATCCGTTTTTCCATTTCTGGTAAATACTGTTTTTTGCTATGCTTTTTTCTGCTTGCAATACTGCTGCCTTGCCTTCCATTACGCCCTGTTTTGCTGCATTTCGTATCAGGGCTTTAAACTCGTCGTTAGCGAGTAATTCAGCCGCTCTTTTTGCGCCAGAAGTACCTTGCTTTAAAAACTCTACGGTTGAATTTGTTATCATTGCCGCAGTGGGACTTCCTGTTGACAGAGCGACAACAGATGGGGCTGTTTTCCCAACCATCTTTCTCAAAAAGCCTGTCTCTTCATTAAACATGGCGTTTAATCTGCCCGTTTGTACTCTTTCGCTTGTGGCTTTCGAAATTCCTTTAGCGAGAACGTAAAGGTTTGTAACAGCCTTTCTAGCACCCCTGGGTAGCTCTTCCATTAGTCTTTTTTTGACAGTTGGGCTGCGACCAACAGACTCGAACCACTTCACAAACTGCGTTGTGCTTAATGACTGCTGATTGACTCCGCCGCCTTTGAAAACATCGTTCATGGCAGTTAAAACAGCTTCTTGCCTTTGGTTTCGCGGTATGGCGCTCATAACTTGATTGAATCTTTGTATATCACCTTTTGCCAGCCCTTTAAGCGATCCAGCGACATTAATTGAAAGCGCTTTGTTTAAATCTTTACCCAATAGAGTTTTTAGATTATCTTCTAGCTGTTTTCTTTTGATTATCAACTTATTCGCTGAGTCGGTAACCGCACCCATTCCTGAATTTTTAGCGATTAAGTCTTGATCTGTTCTAAGCCTTGCATATAGAGCTTTATTAAGCCCTGATTCGACATCCTTAAAAGAACCAGATTTTTTATTGATAGCTTGCCCTACTTCCCTTCTTAGCTGATCTATCTTGCCGAGTGTTGGCTTATCCTTCAATCTGGAAAGCATTGTTTTTATCTTTGTTGGAAGCTCTTTAACACCCCCTAAATCTTTGGCTAATTCATTAATAAAACTAACAGTTTCTTTAGCATCAAACCTTTTTGACTTGGGCAATGACTGGGCTATTTTTCCATAAGCGTCATCTGCTTGCGATGCCAAATCATCAATCGCCTCAATAGCCTTTCTCTTAAACTCTACATTTAATTGACCTTTGTCTAAAGTGCCACCGTACCCTTCAATTAAGTCATCTGCCCTTTTTGAAACTTCTTTTATGAATGCCTTAGACTGCACATCTAGCTGGCTTGATGGTACGCTTGCTAGTGCCGACTCGGTAGCCACAAACTGAGGATTTCTGCTCGCAAAACTAGCAAGAGGCTCTGTACTTATACCCATTTCGTCAGCCGCCTGGTAAAACCTTGGATCAGCGTCAACCATTTTGGCTAAATCTTCATCCGTTCCCTTTTTTATAGCGTCAGCCACTTGATCTAAAGACTCATCCGCTGTTTCTTTTTTCATTTCCGATTTCAAAGCTTCTCTCGTAGCTGGTATATCGTCCCCAATATTTTTTAGCCGCCCGTAAATATTAGCAATGCCTTTTTCAAGACCTTTGAAAGCCCCGCCAAGCCCAGCTGAGAGCAATACATCTTGAGGGCTAAAATCGCCGCCAAGTAAAACGTCCGTGGCCTCTAAAGCCGCCTCACCAGCACCGCTTTTCACTGCCGCACCAGCAACAGTTCCAGCTCTTCCAGCATATGTAAATGCTGCCAAATCTCCAAAGAATTTAGGAATATCCTGAGGCGAAAACCCTGGCTTATTTAACGCATATTGTCCAGATGGGAAATTAACAATATCGTTTCCCTTTGAATCTTTTGTAAAGGAAATTCTATCGCCGTACTGTTTTTTAAATATTTTTTTAATCTCTTCTGTGTCGCCGGTCGTGAACGTGCCTATATTGGCTTTGATTGTCGACAAGGAAAACTCATTAAATTCTGGCGCAGTACCCAGGTGAGGCATAGCCTCGATCTCTGGTGTCATTCTGCTTTTACCGGTGAAAATGTCAGTAATATCCTGTCCTTTCCCGGCTTGCTCCCACTGCTCTTGAGTGGGCTGAGGGGCTTGCCTTTCTGGTCTATCCGCCTGCTGTTGACCTAGCTCGCTTTGAAGTGATGATATTTCACCATCCAGCCCCTGCTCGCCTCTAGCTTGCTTTAATAGCAGTTTTTTAAATCGTTCAACTTTAGGCTGTTCAATGCCTGTTTCTTGCTGTGGCTGCTTTTGAGCTTTGATCATACCAGCAATACGAGCAGCAGCCTCGGTATCACCAGCCGCGTCCGCGTTTCTTAAAGCTGTCATTAAGTCTGGCATTATAGACCGCCGTATTTTTTCAATAAATCTTCATCTGACAATGTTTGTGCTTTTTGTTCTTTTCTCTTGGCTCGCCACTCTTCAATAGTTCCACCTTCATCTAGTTCGTTTTGCAAAGATTTTATATCACGCTTTTTCTGATCGATGAAGGCGTCTAAGGTTTGCATTTTTTGCTCTGGCGAAGCGTTCGGATCGCCCATGGTGGCTTTAAGTGTTTCACCTTCCTTCTCCGTAAACGCAGCCCCAAAAGTCTGCTTTAATAGAGGCAATACTTGATTATTCACTATTGCTATAAACTTCGCTCTAGCGTTAGCGCCTTCCGTTGTATCAAACCCCGCCTCTTTGACTGCTGCATCGTAAGCTCTGCCAGCAATCGTGCTTGTTGCCATTGGCGCTAATTCTTTTAGTTTTCTCGTGGCTTCCTCGAGACCAGGCAAAGCCGCTTCTGATTTTTTCAATAGGCTAAAAGCCTCTCCCTCGGCTTTTGCTTTTGCTTCAGCTTTTTTTACCGACTCTGCTATTAGTGGCTTGTATTTAAGTTTAGCCTCTAATTTGCCAGACTCTATCTTTCCAGACTCACCTATTTTTAAAGCGCTCCTAAACTTATCTAATCGCATTTTTTCTTCAGTCGAGGCGGCTTTCCCGATTGCACCAATCATTCGACCGAATTGGGTTTTTCTTAGTTTTTCCTCTTCCGTTCCTTCTGGCATCGATGCAAATTGATCAAACTCATTTTGAGATGATGTTCTTTTAACCCCAGTCATTTTAGATCTTCTGCTAGGATCGATTGAATCCAGAAAGCTAGCGGCTGACTGAGGGTCAATTGCGAACATTTGGCGAACTGCATCGCGATCAATAATCATGTCTACCATCTCGGTAGTGCCTCTTATTTGTTGTGGAGTCATTTCAAGTAGTTGCATGGTATCCCTTGGATCGCCACCTTTCGACGTAATATCGCCTATTCTCTCATTAATAACATCTAGCAGTTCGTCATCTGGTGTGCTTTCTATTTTTCTAGAAAAATCTTTAGCTGATTTTCGTTTTTCCTGAGTGTCAAGCCCCAAATCCATTAGCGTACGAGTTTCTTTCTCGATTGCAGGGGCATTAACAATTCTTTCCACTTCACCGCCATCTCCAACGCCTAGCGCTTTCCCTCTCAAGCCTTTTAGCTTTTCTTGTTTTTCTTGCTCCTCTCTTTGTAGCTTTGTTCTTAACACGCCTTGCTGTATATTTTGACCAAGATTAAACCCTTGCTGAATAGCGCCAAGATTATTCGGCATCAACTGATAACCTTGTGATGTAACTAATGGCATTTTATTAATCCCTCATTCTTCATATATTGTAAAGCGCCAGCAATCAGCATTAGCTCGTCATTAATGTTTAAAGTGTTTCCGTGTTTAATCATGGCTGGAGCGTCTTGAACCATCACACCAATGTGAGCGTCTTGATCTAACCCTGTTTCCTGTAAGTATTTCCACGAATAAAGAGGCATTGCCATGACATCATCATAGCATTTCTTAAGATCAAGCTTTCTGATATCCCGTTTCATTCTTCTATCCGAAAGAAAAAAGCCGCCAACCGTTGTCGCCAAGCCTGTCGCTTGTTGCTGTTGCTGCGCAGAGGCTTGTTGAGCACCCAATAAGCCACTTGCTCTGGCTTGTCCAATATTCCCATAAAGCCCAGCCGTACTGCTAGCGAAGTTAGCACCAAACCCACCTAGCTGCTGTCCTGTTGTTTGTCCAGTACTCGACAAACCAGCAAGCCGATTATAATAATTGCCGAAATCTTGAGCAGCAAAACCTATGCCTTGTTGTTGTAGCGCTGAACGAACATTCCCACCACCAAGACCGCCGATTGCGGAAGCGTTAGCAACCAAAGCTCTTTCGCCCCGCTCTCTTAAAAATTGTTGACCTGGAGACTCTAGATAGTTTGCATAAGCTTGCCTTTGCGCATCAACTCCGCCAACCCCAAGAAGATTTTGCTGTAGTTCTAAAGCGCCTGTTCCAGCTGCTAGCCACGGGGCTAAATCTTGCCTTGTTAGATCAAACTGCCTTCTTGTTTCGGCTAAACCTTCTCGCGCCGCGCTCTCTTGAGCTTGTGAAGCACCTTCTGCCGCCTCCCTTGCCTCATCTTCAGCCTGAAATCCCCACAAGTCCAAAACATCCGCCTGGCCTCCTGCAAATATATCGCCAATGTCTCCATCACCAAAAAAGTCACTAACAAAGCCCATAATCAGCCCAACCTATAAATATTTTCATTTTTCATCTTTTTAACCAGATCAAAACCAAAAAACTTAGCAAATCTAGCAACATCTTTAAACTTTTCAGGAATGTTTGTATAAACAATCTTTGACTTTCTTAGCTTTAATGCTTTTTTTGCAAATGATACCGAATATTTAGCCCTGTACTTTTTCAACACATTAATGTGGCATGTCGTAAATCCATTGCGATAGATAAATATAACCACGCCAAACAAAAAGCCCTTCACGAAGCCACCAATATAATCGACATTATCAGTTGGCAACTCTGGCCTATTATCGGGCATCTCTATACGTTCCGCTATTTCGCTATCAAATAAAACGCTTTCTGATTGATTGCTTGTTATCTCTTTCACGATCATGTCGACGAAACCCCCTCGCATTCGGCGTTAACCGTACTTTCTGTAGTTGCTGTTGCCGTTAAGGAGTAATTCTCAGGAATAACCTTACCCTGTGCAATAATGCAATTCCAGGCTTTTCGTGGAGGGATTGCTTTTTCTTCAACCAGATTCGTGTCTGCTATAGCATTAGCTGTTAAATGCCTATAAACCTTTACTGTTTGCGCGTCCGATGTTGACGTATTAAAAAAAGAAGCTGTTGAAACCGTCTTTACCTCACCAGCAACCGTGGTAGACACTAAAGTTGTGCCGGTTGTCGATAATTGTGACTCTGTTTTAAATATTGCGGATACTTTAGCCATTATTCAAACCTATCAAATCCATATGCGATGCAATTAAAGGAATTAGCGCTTGCGCCAGCATTGTCTCTTATTCTGCAAACAAGTTTTTGAGTTGTCCCAATATCCATCTTGATGCCAAATGGTAGACCCATTTTAGTTAAGTCTACGCTAATAAAATAACCATAATCGTTATTAGCGTCAACGTGCCTAACCTCCCACGACGTAATAACTGGAGAAAAGCTCAACCTGAACATATCTTGATTCGATTTTATTGCTTCATGTATTTCAGATTCGCCGCGAATATTCTCATAAAACAATCTCATGCCGTTCACAAGTGCTGTTCCATCCGCCCACTCATTAGGCTGTCCACTCGTTGCATAGCCTACAATAAAATTTAAAGATGTGATATGTCTGTCACAGTCACTACTTGCTTTGATGTAATAATCGACATTGGTGATAGATCCATCAACCCCCATATCCTTATTTCCGGACGATAGTCCATCGTCTGTTAGATACTGTCTAAATGGCTGCACCTTCTGCGCCAAAAGCGGCGGGTGTGAGGCGGTTATAACAGACAACTCTCCATCCTGGTTGACGGATGCCTCGACACCCCTCCCGTTAGCAATTGAGACATTGATTGACATTATATGTCGCCAATAGATTCATAATGAAATAGACAATCAATCTCGCACAATCCAGTTGTGCCAGCATTGTATTCAATGACGATTGCAGTGTTTGGAGATAAAATCAAGCCGCCCCCCCAGCTCATTTCCCCAGTTTCGGCCGCACCTGTTCGATGAGTTCCTATTTGCTTACCTATAGTTAGGCCGGTGATAGTTGCGCCGCCGCCCATCGATATAGCCTCAGCCTCCCTACCTGAGCCTAAATTCATATTTGCAGGGGTTATAACTGTTCCAGAAGCGGCCGTTCCAGTCGCCTGAAAAATGCTCCACTGGACAGCTTGAAGAGCGTGGTATTCTATGTGATTAATCATCATGTTTTTATCATCCGAGGTATTTTTTAAATAAAAAACATAATTACCAGCTGCCGCGCTAAACGACGGCATAATGGCGTTAAACGCTAACCCATCATCCCTGCTAATATAAAATAACCTGTTTTTTGTTTTTGCTGAAACATTCCCTCGCTGGGATGCAGATATTCGCATATCCCCATTCCTGCCTCCACCGTCTTCAATCTTCACTTGATACGTCCTCTGGTTTTAAATTTTGACCTGTTATGACTTCGTGATGAAGTCTTATTAGTTTTAACTCTATTAAAATTAGCTTTAATAGTTCTTTGGTGTCTAACTCATTTTCAATGCTATCTAGTTCAAAACTCATATTATCCGCCAGTACCCGCTACCAAAATAGATAAAGTTATAACTGTTTCCTCTTCTCGTAATAGTAACGCTCTGTTCTAAATCAATTATTTTAATCTTGTTGTTTGAACCGTTTGTATTGCTATATACTATCACACTTGAGTTGTGATTACTTGCAACTATGACTTGATCGTTTAAGTCTGGATATTGAGGCAAATAAACTATCGAGGTTGCGGCCTCTACACAATCGAACGATGCAGAATAGTAAGGAGATGACGGGTTGACAGCATTCCACTCCTTGACTTCTAGCTGTGGTCTTTGAGCGAAAAACGCCTCATCCTCTGCTATTTCCTCACTTTCTCCAGTAGATACTACAATGTCTTGAGCAGTTCCAGCTTCGCTAGTTGTTGAATTGATTATTGAAGCAATAGACTCTAGATACTCAGCGAATCTTCTTGTCATGCCGCCGCCAGGGGTGACAACCTCGTTACGTCTTGGCGGTATTAAATCAGCCATCTCCTAACTCGTCCCATACGTGAGCGCCATAAATAGCAAATTCTGTCGGTGCAGTTGCTCTAAATTGCAATACCCTGTTTGTAGGAACTCTGCCCTGCCTCCTCCAGATAGTTCTACGATCGTACTGTCCTATTTTACCGTAACTTCTTGAAAACTCGCTTGAAAATGTTCGCCCACCGTCATCTGAAAAGCTCATAGCGATATGAGGATCTGATCCATTCCCGGACGCGAGACCAACACCGTTAAGCATGACTAGTTCTAAATCCCCCCAAAACTGACTTTGGTCTAAATGCCTAAATGGACTGGTAGTTAACTTTCTTAAAATCGTGTCGCCATACTCATCATAAGTGCTGCTATCCAAATAACCAATCTTGCTTGTTTTGGAATCTCCGACTAATAGCTTTCCATAGGCATGAACGATCGATTGAACTCGCCATCTGTCAACCTCCACTCCATCAGAGCCTAACCCAGACTGATTTTCGTGCCATACATTTTGACCTGTTAGCGCTGAGGTGGTGGCGTTATAAACAAAAGTTCTACTTGCAATGTTTGTGCTTTCAAATGTGAAAGTAGCAAAAAAGTTGCCATCTTTAGAATAAGTCATGGCAAAGCAATTAGAAAGCTCGTCCTTGCTGTATTTTTGAATTGCGTGATCAATAGCTGAGTTAGATATTTTAACGACCGAAGAGCTACCAGAAACCTTCCAAATCGCAGGCAGTTCGTTTTCCCCTCCGCCAACAAATACAAAAGAATTATCAAAAGACACCATAGCAAACTTACCGACAATGCCCTTTTGTATGTTTGCCCCAGCGATTCTTTGGAATGGAAACCCTGAACCACCTATATTTTGGAATAGCTCGCCAGTAATTTCGCCCATTACAAAAAGCTCGTTGTGGTTAACAATCGCGCCAACGATTAAATCTGGATCTATTTCGGCGGTGCCAGTGTCGAGCGCATCATAACTTAAAGGGTCATTAAGGTTTGAATTGAATATCTTAAGCCCGTTTGATGCGGTAAATATAAAATATCCATCTTTGAAAACAACGGTATCTGAAACTTGAAAGTCTGGATCGGTTACCTCTGTAATGTCGTTTGAAGATGAGTTATAAACATAAGCAGTAACCCCAGGCACAACGATAACAATTTTTGTCACTCCATCCACTGTTGTATTTGTAGCCATTGAAACTAACCCAGACCCCTCCACCGTTCCTAGATTTGTTGCTACACCAAAAGAATTCATCGAATAAAATTTTGTACCACTAACAAAATACGGCTTCGCTGCTGCCAATATTGAACCGCGACCAAGTCCATCCGTACTTGTTGAGAAAGTCTTTATTCCATCCGTTCCAAGGAGGGCTTTACTGCTTAGAGATTGCGCTTGGGGGGCCACTGGGCGCAAATTAACACACCTCTGACTATTCAAAGGCAAAGATTCGCTCTCATAAAAACCGTTGCATATATCTAAAGGGATTTTCATTATCTAAAATCTGGTTGTATGTCTATACTTTCTAATTCCTGATCCCACCCTAACGACATATCCATAAAATATCGCGCCTTTCCTATAATTTGTTGCTGCTTTTGCGATGGCACTGTATAGCTATCCACTAAACGAGCGGCTAAATTGTAAATAACTGTCTCATGCCATTCAACAGGGATATCCAGCGTATCAGTACTTGCGTCAACGTCTTCTATGGTTCGCTCAAAAGAGATCCTGATATAGTCGTTGGCGCTGCTGGCTGTTTGCCACACATAAAACCGCCCGTTAACTAATAGTGGTGAATAGTAGGTGGCTATAACCGTACCTTCTGAATTTTTATTAACCTGATTGAAATACTCTTCTCTTGACCATGAATCAATCGGTACCTCATTATCGTCGCCGTATGTTTTTCGCCTTGAGCTTGTGATCCTTAACGGTCTTTGGATGATGGTTGTATAAGTAAACACCGTGCTCGCGCTCGCGCTTGCGCTTGCCAAACCTGTTGTTATTGTGATCTGTTCGGAGCTATCAACGCTTACAATCGTTGTCCAGTGCCTTGTGCCGTCGTCTAACTTGATCCCAACAAAATCAGCCGCCGCCATGCCGGTAGAATCACTAACCGTTATTACTGTGTCACTTGTTACGTGCGCCGCTGTGGCTGTCGTACCGATAAAATCATCTAATAACGTAGCCTCGTCACCCGAAGCGCCTAGCAAATAATCAGCTTTACCAACATCCAGAAAAACAATACCCTCTTGCCTTGTCCAAAGGTGCATACCGTCCATTTGCCATGATTTAAGCATTAGGTTTAAGTCGCTTAACCCGTCCTGAATTTCAAAAGCTTCTAAAGGGGTTTCTGCCGCTCGAATGCCTAGCTTTTGGAAAGCTTTTGTTATCAGGCCCTCCGCGTCCAACTCATAATCAACACTTCCCGAAGTCGTCATAGATCATCCTGAGTAACGGCGGTTGTTATGAAGTTATCCGTCTGCCTTAGTCTGACATTTCGCACCGTTTGATCTTCCGCTCTAGGGCGAATGTGTAACTGAGGATGGGCTGGATTCCAGTTCGATTTGTGCGTAAGCAAGCCTTTTTGCTCGCCACTTAACATTCGCATCTCACTAGCTTTGTGTTTAAATCCTGTGATATCGTCAATGACGTTATTATCACCAGGTACGTATCGATTTTTCATTTATCCCCCGTATGGAGGTTGTGAAATATAAACCTGCATCTCGGCAGCAGACGAATGGCTATTTACCATTGCCCTGCAAGCGCTTGCCCCAACAGTTAGTATTGATGTTGTGTCGGCTGTTTTATCAGCCAAAGCCGTAACATCTTGCCATTTTGCATCCTGAATGGCGGTTGTTGATGCTTGAACGTTATCGAACCTCTCCTGGATGGTGAAGTCAATTGTCCCAGTAACATCAACATGGATTGTAGCACCTGAATCAGAGATAGAGTTAAGAGGAACTGATTGAGAGCTAGCCTCATCCACCGTACCCCAGCTAACATCGGCAGCGGTTGCTCCGTCTGATGCAATCTGAATTACAGTCTTAAAATAACCTGCCGTTTCTGCTGTTGTAGCATTTGCTCCTGCGACGCTTTCAACTAATGCGATGCCATCTTGATCAGTACCAGTTACGGTAAACGTCAACCCCAAGTCATTGCCGACAGAAGTTACAACCAACTGTCTAGCATAATCCATGGTCGCGACACCGCCAGAAGCCAAAGCGCCACCGATGGTAAAATCTCCAGCGCCGACTAACGTTTCCAGCTCAACAATTCCGTTTGGATCTACGTCGTCTAGGTCTATATCTAACAATATAGGTCTTGTCATAATTAACCTCAAGCCTCATTAAGAGGCGTCTATTAAGAGTCAGCCGCAGGCAATAAGTAGCCGGAAGTGTTGATTACTCCGCTAGCCTTATTGTCAAATGTGTGGATCAAAGTTCCAGCAGTTAACAGCAGTTCACCCAATATGTCTCGATGAGTCCAAGTGTTGTTAGACATGATGCCAGTGTTTGTCGTAGTAGTATCGGCAAACGTAATAAGCCCTACAGCGCTTGCCGTAACGAGCCTAATGCAGTTGTTGCCGTGAATGTATACGTTGGTTAAGTCTTTGCCAGCCGCAACCTCAGCGATACAAGCCAGGACACCGTTAATTCCAAGGTTGATTACACAATCTACCACTCTTAAGCGATCAATATCGGCATCAACATTAATTAATGATGTGGTTGCCGTGTCTGGCTCTATCCATTCACAACGAAGGAAAGACAAGCCGTCTATCTCATTGTCTGTGGTACTGGAGTCTGCAATTTCAACAAAGTTCATATTGACAGCTTCTTGTGTAAACTTGCAGTCCTCACAATGAAACTCTACTGCTGTTGGTGTGAATAATTCTGCAATATCTGCGAAATTTGCCGAAAAGATACAATTTTTAACGCTGATATTTGCCGCACTTACCGAGATAGTTGTAGTGGTTGCCGTATCAAGTATAAATTTAGGCCTCAAAGTCCCAGAGCCTAAGCCTACGATGGCAATACCTGCAACATCTAAAGCCAAAGCTGTGGCGCTAGATAAAGTCTCTGAATGCCCCGGCATTAACATAATGATATCACCAGCAGACGGCTGGCACCGCCCAACAGCATAATCTAAAGTCGCGAATGGCTGGTTATAAGTTCCAGATCCAGAATCCGCCCCACCTTTTCCACCTGGGGCAAGAACAGAGGTTGAATTAACCCAGTAAACTTGACCGGGGTGTGATTGCTGAATCGGCGCGTTTCGTATAGTTACGCCATTTAAAAAGCCGTTAGGAAAGTTGCTAATAGTCATGTAATTTACTCCTATAAACCGCCATACGGTCATATTGAATATTTATAGTTCATAAAAGGGGCTTTCGCCCCTAATAATTAAACGCCAGCGCTTCCGTAAAGTCCGCGTGGGTCTGTCCACCCAAAAGCATCTCGATAAGAGGCTTTAAAGCGGGCATTGCTTGTGCCAAAGTCATTATCTTGCTCAAACTGCACCGCCTTTCTGACGTTGTGCGTCATACCCATTGGACAATTTGTTTTTACAAACCAGGAGGTAGCCGATGATAAGTAATTATTAACAAAACTGCCTTTAGGCAATAAACCCATAGACCGGATAGCGTTAATGTCGTTGTTTGCTGAGTTGGTTTGCAAGCTAGATTTCAACAATCTTTCAGCTTCAAAACATAAATCAGGCGGGACAATTAACGATTGACCAGAGATCGAAATATTTAAGCCTCTTGCGTCAACAGCATTTTTAATTTGCACTAATAACGCCTCTAAAGAAACCTCTGACAATGACGCGGCAACTGCCAATTCATTGCTAAACGTAGTTGAATCAGACGGACCTCTAACGTGTTCGGTTGACAGTAATTCAACCCCATCTCCGCCAGTCATTAGATAGCTGCTATTAAACGCACGATTATAGACGTTTGCAGCAACATTTTCCCTAGTTTGGTTCATGGAAAAAGCTAAGGCTTTAGATCGCTTAGGAAATAAATCATAAAGATTGTCCTCCATTTCTTCGCGAGAAACAATAAAGCCCAAGCTATAAGTTAGATTTGGATATTTTGGCGTGAACCCTTGTTGTTGAGAGTCGTAAGCTGTGCTTGCTGCCTCCTGCTTGACAGGAGCTAATCCCAAACCTTCCCACTGGGCGTCAATTTCAAAGTTTTTCCTAGAGGCCGATTGGTCAAAAAGCATTAAATGCTGCTGCTCATGTGAATCATAAGCCTGACCAAAAACCCGTTGCACTCCTTCTTGTAGTAGGCGAGCGCTGTTACCTGTAGTGATTACACTCATGTTATACCCCTACTGTGTCAAAAGTTGATTCATTGATACGACAGTAAACTGTAGAGCCTGCGGCTGTGCCGCCGTCCTTAAGTCCTTCTATCCGTATTTGCGCTGTAGCCGATCCAACTGAGCCGGTATTTACTGTCATATTGGAGTTTACTAGGCCGCCGCTAGCGGTTGCTGCTGTTGCTACTATGTCAGCGTTACCGCCAACGTCAGCAGCAGCAACTGCGGCTGAGGTGGGAGCTTCCATAAGTAAATTTCGACCAACTGCAACTTTAACCGTGCCAGCCGTTGAAGCTGGTAAGCCAGATTGTTCTAGGTCTGAGATGTTTCTATCGATTGCGACAATGCAACCTGTGATTGTTTGCGCTGCTGCTGCTGCATCAACTTCTTGCAGCCCGTTAGCGTCAGATTGTCCGGTAATGCGAACGAGATCGCCAACCGCTAAGAGCGAGGCGTGACCAGAGTCCACCCCATACGTTACGACACCGCCTGTATAGTCAGCGCCATCTAAGTTATTAACAGGTCTGAATCCACCAGCCATAATAATATCCTCTAAAAAATAATTTAAAATAAACCCGTTTGGGCGTTCGTTTCAAATCAGTTTTTAGATCGCTATCTTCAAGCTGGTTTGGGCTTAGCAATAACTATTACTTCGCACTTTGTGATTTTGTTTAGCGTCTCTCGCTATTTAGCCAATAATACCATAACTGGTTAATATAGCCAAATAATGGTTAAATTTGCTCTCTATCCCTTGTTGCTATTACATTATGTCCCTCTGGTGAGTACTCGTTATCTTTTAGAGAGTTAGTAGTCATCATTTTTTTATCAATAGCATCTGCTTGAGCTTTCATATCTTCATCATAGTACTTTTGCTCTATTTCCATTAAATAATGAGTCCTTCCGCCGCCTGCCGCCATTGTCACCTTTCGACCCTTCTCATCCCTTACGAACTCATAGTATGCGGCCTGCGCTGCCTCTATTTCACCTTCTTTGTCAACAAATAAATGGGCGTGATAGCCATCTCTTACAAATTGATTTGCGATAGCTAGCTTATTCTGACTCCCGAACCTAACTCGATCTGGTCGCCCTTTTGCGCTATGAGCATCTGCTTCTCTTGATTGTGCTGGTGTGTTTCTGTTCTCTTTCATTACCCTTTCCTCGAATCTTTGACGGCTTTAAGATACTCTTTAACATTTCCGTTAGGATGTTTGGCATCAGCCCATAAATCATGCTTAGTCTGGTTGTAAAAATCCCGCTCTTCTTGCGTTAAATCATTAAATGACAAGCTAGACTTTGTCTTAGTTTTAGTGGTTTGTCTTGATGTGTCGCTAGGAGCTTCTCGACGCGGGTTGGTTTCTCGCTCGTTCAAGCCCATAACCCTGTCAATGTAAGCTAGCGCGTTATCAACCGAATCATTAGGATTTCTATTCACGTAGCTATTCCACAAATCATTGGCTTCTTGTGCCCTTGGATCTTTTATGTCGTTAACCCATGAGTTTTTGTTTTCCCACTCAATGATTTTAGGATCTTTAGCCGGTACCTCTTGCGGCGTTTCATTCTTCATCCCGTCTATCTTTTTTTGCGCTTCGTCGTAAGCTGCTGTGTCAGCCTCTTCCACTGCTCTTCGCTGCTCTTCCTTGTAAGCGTTAAGTTGTGCCTCTTGTTGAGCCTTGTGTATTTTGTTGACAGATTCTAAACGTTTATCAAAGTCGCTTTTCATCCTATCTTGATCGGCTTTTGCATTATTTAGTGCGTTTTTAAGCTTTCCGTATTCTACGTACTCATGGGCAGTTTTCCAGCGCTCAGCATCACCACCTTTTTCAACAAATTGCTCTTTTGGCGTCCACCCTGAATCTAGAGCCTCCTGCTCAAGGGGTGAATATTCTTGCTCTTCTGTCGTAGATTCATCATCAACCACTGTTTCATTTTCAACGGCATCATAAAACACTTGTTCAGCGTCTTGCTCTTCAATCTCCTGTTCTTCACTCATTACTTATCCTCCAGCACTGCTATAATGTCACTATCATTAATCAATCTAAAATTGTCTAGACTTTCGTCATTTTCGGCTTGAGCTGGTTTCTTTCCGTCGTACCGGTTAAACTCAACCTTATCACCAACCTTGCATCCCCAATCTGAAGGACTGCTGCATCCTTCAAATCCTTTAAAGCAAGTGTTGCCGAAAGAGACGATAACACCAACCTCACGCCCTCCGTGCTCCCTACTTGCTTCATTCTGAACCATTTCTATGATTGAGTCTTTGTGATGGGTTTCCATTGGCTCAACTTCAACTAGCACATAATACCCGCAAGGTTTAATCTTCATTCTCACTCTCCATATTTAATTCTTTAATCTCAATCCATTGAATAAATACTGATACACCCTCGCAAAAACCTTCATCATAAGATGCTTGCATCGCGGTCTGGTCTAGAGTTTCTTTAAGTGGGCTTCTTTTGCGAACGTCTTCTAACGCTGCGTCTATGTTAGTTAATACGATCTTGGTTATTGGGTGGTTCTTCCAATCTTGATAATCTTCGTTGTTCATTTAGTGCCTCATTCTCTAATGATTGTTTGTCGAGTTGCCCCGCCGTGGTGTAAATGTTTGATAAGTTCTTGGTGTTCTCTGTTTCTGCTTCTTCCAATATTTTCTTAGTGGATGCTTTGTTTTTCTCTATCTCAGACGCTTCTTTGTCCAGTTTTGAGGCTGTTAAAGCTGCTTGCATTGATCTGTCCTCTTGTATGGCTTGCTGCTCTGCCGCCATCAACATTTGCGCTCTTTGCTGCTCTTGAGATATAACCTCTGCCAGCTCTGGGTTTTTAGATACTAAATCTTGTAACCTTTGCATCGGATCTAATTCGGGGAATATTTCTTGTATATTAACCGAGCCAATCATCTCCAAAAAGTTCCTTACCACTGGTCTAGGATCTCCACCAACGCCTATAATGGCATCTAACCTGCTCATTTCAACCTCTGCTAGTTGAATTCGTTGTATCTTGCTAGATATTTCTGGGTTGGCCGTTGGGACTACATTCATTTGCTTAAGGTCAAAATCCTCTTCAAAGTTTGCGTTTTCATCGTCCACCACCTCACGATAGTGTTCTGGATCGGCATACTTGGAGTTTAATACAAATAACTTCTTGAATTCCTCACTCATAGAGCCGTACATTCTTAGAATGATTGCGCCTGAAAACTGCTGCTGTTCTTGAACTAGCGCTAACGTTGTGGTTGCTGGCGCATTTGCTCCCAATGATGTAGAAAGGTCAGCGCTAGCCGACAATTCCTGCGAGCTAGCGATTAACATCTGCATTAAATTGAAAAGTACCGGTGAAGGACTGCCAACCGGCAGGGTCATGATGCCGTTACGCATTTGTTCAGCGCTCAGCAAAGTTTCTTTGAACTGCCCAAGCTTGAACTTGGTTGAACCCATTTTATTTCTGAACCCCTTAGCGAGCCACCCGGTAGAACCAGCAATATTATTCAAAGTACCGCTATCAACCAACTGATTGGTGGTCGAGTTAATGCTTGATGTGATAGCTCCGAGCAAAGAATAAAACCCAACATCCAAAAATTTACCTTGCGGATCTCTGATAAAGCCGTATTTTGTTATATTGTTTTCTGGCTTGATTCTCATCAGCTTTGAGTTTTCATGGTTTGCTAAAAATTCATCAGAAAGTCTAACTGCGAACCTCTGCCCACCCATTTTTATAAACACATTTTCTGGGTCAAACCTTGGAATAATCCTCATAACTTGCGCGGTCTCTCTGTGCACAACAAAAGTGTATGGCTCTTGATATCCGTCACCGTCTAAATCATAAAACCCTTGCTGCTCGATGAATTGAGAGTACTTATCGTCCTGAGTTTGGTTTTCTACGCCCGTTGAATCTTCGACAGATAGCCCCGTTTCGGACTCATCTTCATTCAGATCAACCCAAACACCCTGCCTCTGCATTGATAACACTTCATCCTTTGACCTGTCGAATACCTCGCTAAATCTTCGCATTCTCTGAATTGACGTAGTATCCTGATTGACTGCAAAGTTTGGGTATCTGATAACCACTGAGTCCGCCCTACCTTCCGTTGCGTCGTAGTAAGTCTTTTTAAAACAAGCACCTTCAAGCGGGAGGAGTGATATCATTTTACCCTGCTCCTCTCTCCATTCTGGCATTTCTTCATTGATTTGATAGTTTTGATATATCGCTACTCTATCAGCCCTTTCGGATTTTTTACCTCCATCATCATTTCCTATTACCTTGGTTTTGACGATATCATCCTGTCTCAATAGTTCGGTAGATGCTCTGTCACTGAATTTTATTCCGGCAATGGTAATAGTTGGGGATTTAAAGTTACTAGCGCCATCCCAGGGCGTGGATCGTGATTTGTTTTCTTGTTTTACTAGCTCTCTTCCTGCCTCAAGATATTCAACCCATTCTGACATAGAGTTCAAGTCAGTGTTGTAACCCTCAACAACAGACTGACCAACCAGCTTTAAGGCGTCGTCGTCGATAAGTGGTGCAATGTTAGGCTTTGCTATAAATACGCCACCATCCAGGGTGAAGAATGACTGAATTAATGCTATCCCTTGCAGGGCTTCACCACTTTCTTCTTCGTCATAAATCTCTATATCGTTATTCATCTAGTATCCGCCGCTTCCAACTTCACTGTATTCGTCAAAGTCCTCGTATTCTTCACGAGGCTCGGTATCTGCATATCTTAAACACATGATAGCATATCTTGTAGCTGACATTAAATCATCCCTTAGTTTTACTATTTTTCCTTTCTCTCGATGATACATTCGGTACTCGTCAAACCAGTCGTCAAGGTGCGATGCTACTTTAAGCCTTCCGTCTTGCATTCTTTGATCCATCTCCATAACGCCAGCTTCAACGCTGTTGCCACCGTCCTCAAAGGTTGCGTGGTGTTCTAGCATCTGCATACCTTGAGCTGCATGCAAATCGGCAACCGTTCCTTTTTCATTCCCCCCACTTGCTTTCATTGCATCATGAGGCCATGCAATAGGCATCCAGTCGATAGAATCGTGCCTTCCTCTTATTGCTCCAGCTACTTTTATTGGTGTTGGCTTGCGCACATAGAACGCGTCATAAATATAAACAATATCTAAATCCCGATCATGAGCCATAAATACTAGCGCCGTTGGATGCGATTTGTCTGATTGACCATAGCCAAAATCTTGTCCCGCTATATGCGCCCACCATCTTGGCATCTCCATTGGCTGCTTATTGTGCTTTATTTCGTCTTCTGGGGTTAGGAATGTTCGACCTTCGCCAACAGTTGGTATACCTTTAGATCTAGCCTCCCTCTCGTGATCTGTGTAGCTTGCCACAATGCTTTCTTTTTCTTCGTCGGTGTAGTGATCTACATCGTAGATGGTCATCCTGGTTAAATGTTTTTGAGGTTTTAGTCCGCTATAAAAATCATAGGCGACTGTAGTCATTCCCTTTAATGGAGTGAAAGTGATAAATAGAAACTGTCCATTCTGCCCCTTGTTTGTCCTTGTTAAGCTCTCCGAATAAATATCCTCTGGAGGTTCTTCGTCAAGCCAAACCCAGTCGATAGTCTCCCCTTGAAATTTCTCTCTTCCTTTTTCGTAGGATTTGAAGAATATCAAACTTGTACCGCCGGATACGTGCTTGACTTTAACATGATCTAGCAGATCTTTAACGCCTAACGCTTTGACGGTTTCTAGTATGCAGTCTTTCGGTATTGCCTCCGAGCCTATTGATTCTAAATCCTGCATCCTGCCAACTAATAGCTTTTGAGTCGTATCTCGAATGACCTCGCCAGACACGCCTCCAACCCATCCAACCGTAGGCTTATCAAACACCTCACCCTCCCACCAGTCGGGATATAATCCTGTTGCGTGATATGCTGCCTCTCTTGCGCCTGAGTAAGTTTTTCCAGTTTGATTGCCAGCCCCGAGCATTCTTTCGCTAGCATAGGCATGATGAAAGTCTATTTGCTTTTGGTATGGACTGTAAAGCTTGAGTTGATTGTACTTAACCCTTCGCTTTTGCTCTTCGAGGATTTGGATTTTTTCTATGGTTTTTTTTCGGTCTAGTTTAGGCATTTACTATCTTGGTATAGGCTTTAACTATATTTATTTGAGACTTTGAAGTATAAACCCCGTAAATTTTGACACTTGTGGTGATTAATCATAGTTTTCAACTATTAATCTTCATTATTTTCTAGATCTTCAAGCTTTTGCGCTAACTCATTATCGGTTAAATCAGATAGCCCTATCTTTCCAGAGTGCTCTATTTGTTGCCTATCTCCATATTTTTTAGGTTTTTTCTTGCTAGCAGACCATTTTATGATATCCGCAGCAACTCTAGCCGGTTGTGGTTCGTATTCTCCAGTAAGTACTTTTTCGGCTATTTCGTCGAGTTTGTCTTGATCTGAGTCGGCGCTCTCTTCTTTTGCACGCGTGTATTGCTCTAAGAAGTCTGGGTAATCTCTAAACCATGAAAATATAGTTTGTCCGCATGGCATCTTCTCCATAGCAGCAACCTTTCTCATTGAGTTTCCTTGAGCTATTAAAAAGCATATCTCATCTGCAAGATCTTTTGAATAGCGCTTAGGTCTTCCCATTCTAGTCATCTACACTGCCCCCCCCGCTACTCGTCACAACAAGGGTCATCCCTGCGTCTTTTTTATCAGGTTTGCTGTGTTTTGGCTTTCGGTGCACTCTACCCCACAGCTCTTTGTTTGCTTTTGGAAGTACTTGCTTATGAATTTAAACATTTGTCCCCTCATCTAAGGATCTAGCGTTTCTTGCTATTGGCTTAAATTATAACATAAATAGAAAATCAGGTAAATTAACCTTGGCATAAAAAAGCCCCGTGAGGGGCTTAGTGCTATAGAGATAGAAAAATGAAGTGGAAAACTATCTCTTTGCTCAATACGACTTAATCACACTGAGCAGGAAAACCAATAATACTAAACTCTGTTCTATTATGCTAGTTATTTTTATGGGATTCGTTATGTGTTTTAATCAGGTATTCAATCCTATTTTGTCTTATTCTGCACCCTTCTTGATTGGTGTAAATTTTCATGCCGACAGCCTGAGTCATAGAGTCTTTTTCTTCTTCTGTGAATTTATCGAAATTGCATTGAGATGGTATAGTTAAAGGCTTGTGGATTACTCGGTACTTGGTTTGACCGCATCCAGTTAGTAATAGTAGCAATATTAAATACTTCATATGTGTTTACGCCAGTCGTTTTCATTGATGTTTTTTAGTTCTTCATCTTCAAGGGCTTCTGCTTGAGTCTCAGCGACTTCTACCATGTTATCAATTACTTTTTCCCTGTGAGCCAGTTCAACCTCTTCTTCTAGCTGCTCTATTTCTCTATTCTTGAGCTTTAACCAAAAAAACAGTATTCCTGTTATTGCTGATAACGCAACTACTAAGTAATTCTTAGCACTTGAGAATATCTTTGATATAAAGCCCATTATTTCTCATCCAAAGGTTTTCTAGTCAGCTTTCTTAACTTGTTATCAGCCATGCCTAGAATGGTCACACCAACGCCAAACCACATAGGGTCAATTGAACCTTCAAAATAACCAGATACCGCGAGTAACACTGAAACTATTCCAGCGATCACTTTTAGATAGGACATCTTGATAGTTTTAGATGCCTTGATTGCTTGCCATTCTTTTTGTAGCCAATTCATTTTAAATCCTTAAGCTGTTTTAGTTTTTTTAAAGCTAGCAACTGTCTTTTAAATTCAGGCGTTTTAAAAAGCTCCTCTGGGATTAACTCTATCCTAGGCGCGTACAAATGAACACCGTTATCATGGTAGGTAATTTTGTAATGCTTTGGGATTGGTTCATTTAACCATCTTATTAAGCTCTTTAACCATTTAATCATTGTTAATAATCCTGCTATGAATTTCATCAAGAATCTTGTTTGCTTCTCTAATTTCTTTTAGGGCTAAACACAAATAAATAACTGCAATAGGGTTGCTTTTTGTTATATCTGATAACTTCACTAGATTTTTCATTCAGTACCTAGTCGGCCATTTAATCATAATTTATCCAACCATTTTAAACCTTCGCCTCCGCCTTCTATTATATCCCAGTCCGGGTCTATTCCATCACCGTGACCGTTACAGTTAACGCCTGCACCTGTTGTTTCTTCTGTTGAACCTTTCATATTAAAAACCTCTCATTATTTTAGCTAAGCGCTTATTGTCATACGATATTAACTGTTATTACAGCTGTGATTATAATTGACAGAACACCTAACACCCATTTGCTTAGAGTAGTCCAGCTGTCTTTTTGGTTTCCTACTCTTTCGTTTAGTAGTAGAACTGTGTCATTGATTGTCTCTATTTTAGACCCTTGTTCTTTTTGGTTCTTCTCGATTCGCTCCATTCTGATAGCGTCATATTCTCTATCTTTCTTTGTTTCGATGTGAGATTTAACTAACTCTTCAACAGTCACCGTAAGTTTTTCTATAGCCTTATCAGTTCGAGCGCTCCCCTCTGCTTGTCTTTGTAATGCTTCGTTTGTTTTTGCTAGACTTTCTGCAAGAATATTCGCGAAGTTTTGCGATATATCTTGAGTACTCTGATTCTTTTTGCTTGCGCCGCTCATACCAGATCCCCGCGAAAAAAATGAAACCTGCGATTGCAAAGCACGCGAGCGAGATAAGCGTTATTATAGCTCTTGATAGACAAATACTTAGCTCCATCTCTTAACAGTCCCATATAAATTAACGCAAGAATAGCAATTGGTATGGCTATATATTTGTACATATTATAAACAAAATGACTGTCTGTTGTCGTTATGAAGTAGAACGCCTGTACAATATTTAACAAAATATTAAGAGATATTAACATTTTTATCGCATTGTGAGATTTTAAGTAATCCAATCTGAATAGTATTGTCACGTTAATCACGTTATACATTAGATAGAGAGGCCATTTATTTTGGAGTCTGAACTCAAGAAAGAAATAATGATATGTAACATCGCTTACGACAAAATAAAGCAATACAGTAAATGCTATCTTCTTAAATTCTATTCCTGCTTGAGAATAAAAATACAAAGCAAACAGTATGATTATTCCATCAGCCATTGATTAACTGTTTCATAGCGTTTAGCGTGTCTTTGACAAAGTCAATTCTGCTTTGCTTGTCAGTAAATGACGGTTCGTCAATCTTGTCTAGAATTGCGATTGACTCGTCATACATTGCGTTTGCTGATAATACCGCTTGTGATGTTGTGTCTTTGTCTGGATCTTGTCCGCTTGGTGGAGACATTATGCTGCTCTCTTTGTGTTAGTTTCTGACAATATCAAACCATTCGCCTTTGCAATTGCAACTGCTTCAGTTAGTGATTTAATCTCTTTAAATAGCACGATTTCAGTGCTATGGATTTTTGAGATTTCCCACCCTTTATGTGTCCGGGTGATTGTAAACATGATGTTGTCATTTGATTAACCGTTGTTTAGTTATGTGTATTGTATCATAATTAGATGTATTTGCTAACTGTCATACCAACCAAGACCCTTAACCAGCACCACCGCGCAATGAGGATGTAGTTTTATATTTTCTTCTATGTCTTTTTTACTCATCCAAAGCCGGTAGGTTTCGCCCTCTTCGTCAACAATGTCAAATCTTGCCGCGTCTAACCCTCTAGCATGCCTGCGAAAGTTGAATTCTGAATATATTATTTTAGGTAGTGTGTCCACTCTATTATCCTTTGTTGGTTAATGCTATTTTGGTGGCTTCAGCCATCGGTATTATCTTGTTTTAGATGGCGCTTTTGCCACAATTTTATAGCCCCAATTCTATCTGGTCTAAATGGCCCCTCTACGCCGCATCTGGTACACCTGCACCAGCACATATCGTAATCGTTTGGCTTATCAATTACGCAAACTTCACTAGATCCGCAAAACGGGCAAGGTTTAATATCATGACCTTCAAGCTCAAAAATTGTAGGCTTGTTGTTCTTCATTGCCATAAGATCTACGGATAATTCACTCATTGTTATACCACTCCGCTAAGCATAGGTTTTGTGTGTGTTAGCTCTGATTCAGAACACCACCACATTTTGCCAACGTTAGTTGGCCCCTCTACACACCAATCAACTGATTTTTTATCTTTCTCAATAAGTCTAACTTTTTCGCCAAATACTTATAATCACCCGATTTAAAAGAAAAGCTCATTTTAATAATTCCTTCGCCTTGTTAAGCCAGCTAATATATTCCGCATCAGTTCCTTTTTTCGTTGCTAAAAGGTCTAGATATAGTTTTAGGTGGTTTTCTAGGTCTTCGATTTTCTTGTCTGCTTTTTCAGCGATTGCTAGAAACTCTGTATTATCATAACTTGCGTTCTCCATGTAATCTTGCATAGCTCCTGATATTTTGTCTTTAAAACGAAATCCTACGCTTTTTAAAACGCACTCATTTTCTTTAAGTATATCATTATTTGTCGCTCTTCTTGTCACGCCGCCGCAACCGTTTAAGCTTAACTTGTCATCGTTCATGGTGTTGTTTATTTTTGTTGGCTAAAAACTCATCAGCACTAAATATAGCAGATCTAAATCCGAAACTATGATCACTGTTTGATATTCGTCTGCTCATCTTTTCGAGGTGTTCAATTAGCTCAAATCTTAGCTTTTGATATTCATCATTATTCATTTAATTCTTTTAACCTCGCTCTAAGTAATTCGTGATTTTCTGGAGTCGCCCAGTATTCTTTGCGAACCAAGCCAGCGTCTAGCTTTCGCTGTCTGCTGGTTTTTTGTCTTTGTGCTTCTGATTTAGCTGTCATATGTTATATGCGTCTAAAAATTGATCAAAATCATCATCATCCATTTTTGATTCAAGCATATCAAATGCTAATCTATAAGCTGCACCGCTAGCATCATCCTTTTTGTTATATAACT
>Ga0316207_10000891_pt1 | contig 41645 bp, 39 predicted proteins | sample 6weekpyrite_MG_FD_204943 | JGI IMG/M metagenome (GOLD analysis project Ga0316207, IMG submission 204943) | Microbial mat bacterial communities from mineral coupon in-situ incubated in ocean water Damariscotta River, Maine, United States -... | ecosystem: Environmental > Aquatic > Marine >... | reverse complement strand
GGTCGTTTTTTAAGATGTCATAAGGGGGTATGTCACTATAGACCATGCTCATTACAATATCGTGACGGCTTATATGCGTTCCTGAGAGTTTTTTGAGTATGCCTATCTGTATCTCGCAGCTGCTCATGCTCATCAGTTCATCAAGATTTCGTCCAAAACTCTCCAGACTCTCACCAGGAAGTCCGACAATCAAGTCAAGATGAATATGTGCCGTGGTCTCATTTTCTAAAAAGTTGATGTTGTCTTTTATCTTATCAAGTTTGAGCTGTCTTGAAATATTGTTGGCTATTTCGGGGTTGAGTGTCTGTATGCCTATTTCAAGTTGCAGCGCACCATGTGGAAATCGTTTGATCTTCTCTCGTAAAGAACTTGGAAAATGGTCGGGTATAACCTCAAAATGGGCAAAATAAGGCGGCTCTTTTTCTAAAAAGAAATCCAAAATCCTGTTGGCTGCTTTCATGTTAAGATTAAAGGTTCTGTCAACAAACTTGAAGTTTCTAGCCCCTCGCTCCCAAAGCTTTTCAAACTCATCAAGCACATCATTGAGATTGAACGCGCGTACTTTTTCATCCATAGAGGAGAGACAAAACTCACATTCAAAGGGACAGCCTCGCGATATCTCAACATAAATATAGCGGTTTTTAATGTCCTCATCTGTGTAGTACATGTAAGGGAGTTGTATCTCTTTGAGGTTTGGTAGTGTCATTTTGATGATCTTCTCGACTGCTTCATCATTGATGATCTTTTTACACAATTCATAAAATGCGAGATCCCCTTCACCTTGTATGATGTGGTCGGCATCATCGAAGTTGACGCGAAAAGGCAGGTAGCTAACTTCGGGACCACCAAGAACAATACGTGTTTGCGGTAAGACCTTCTTTATAATGTGAATAAGCTCTTGGACCTCTTTTACATTCCATATATAGACCCCGATGCCAATGATGTCAGGCTCATGTATAAGCAGTTTTTCTGCAACGGTCTGTATGGCATCATTGATGCTGAACTCGAGTATATCCGTACTCTCTTGGAGTTCTTGCATATTCGCGTATAAATAACGCAGACCGATAGCCGAATGAGTATAACGTGAGTTCAAAGTTGTTAGTATGATTTTCATAAAGGAAGTGTAACATAGTTTTTAAATCTTGAGAAAAACGGCCGAGAGTAAAAAGGGGGAAAACTCGGCTGTTTTAAAATTTATAGGAGTTATATATCTCTTCATATGAAAGGGGAAAACATAATCGAGATATAAAATTATATTTATTATAAGTAAATGTTAGGTAAATAACGAATAATTACATACTTTCTTTGTACTCCTCAAGCATTGCATCAAGATCTTCAAAAAGCTCATGTGAAGCATTTTCCATAACTCTGAAGTTATCAAGGATGATTTTTGGATGATCTTCTTTTAGTACGCTGTCCTCTTTGACAAAGAGCATATTCTTGGCAACCATCTCATGTACTGTTGCATGGGGTGTATCCATTTTACGAAATGCTTTTGTCTTTCCAAAACGCTCCTGACCGATACCTAAGTACCATTTTCCTAATCTACAGTTTGTATGATCAGGGAACTCTTTATTCTTTTCTTCGTTTAACAAAGAGGAATAAGCACTTGATTTAAAGAGAATATGATCTACTTTTACGAGTGTTGTAAAGAGACGATTTTGGATTTTAATTGCTGAGGTATGTGCTGAATTTGCCTGCTCGTTAAGTTCGGAGAATGTGTTCTCAAATTCATGGATGACCTCACTTGATTCTTGAGCGATATTACTGATCTCATCGGAGTTACCTCGCATGTCATTGGCCTCTTGCTGAAGTGTCGATATATTGATTTCTATCTCCGTTGTTGCTTTTTGCGTGCGTTCAGCAAGTTTTCTCACCTCATCGGCAACAACTGCGAATCCGCGTCCGTGTTCGCCTGCACGTGCCGCTTCAATGGCAGCATTGAGTGCGAGCAGGTTTGTCTGGTCTGCTATATCTTTGATGAGCTCAACCACTTCTGAGATCTCACGTGATCGACCTTCTAGGTTGACAATACCCTCATGTGAAGAAGAGATAAGCTCAATAAGAGAACCTAGCCTTTGCCCTATTTCAAGGACATTATTCAGGCTGCTTGTTGCTTGTTTTGCTGTCTGTTCGGAGACATCGACAATATCTTTTGCTTTTTCTGAAGAGATCGTCAGATCAGATTGAATGATAGCAAGTCCTTCACCTATACCTCCGCCTAGAGATGCAAATTCATGTGAAAGTTCACCTTGCATTTTTCTTTTTTGCCCTTCGGCAATCGATTGAACAGCCATATTTATTTTTTTAGAAGTAGTATGAAAAAGTCCCTGTAAACCCTGCGGATAGGTATGCCTGTATGTTTTTCCGGCAGAGGCATATTCTATAGCAGTCGCTGCATCGCGCATAAATGCTTCCACCTGGTCAAGCATATCATTGAGAGCCCAGGCGATCTTTGCATCTTGTGAGTTGTCGTTTGGTATATGAGTTATACGTCCTTCAAGTTTACCCTCTGCCGCCTGGATTAAAATTTTTTGAGCATCTTGTAATATGTATGAGCTTTTTACTGTAGCGGCACTCGGAATAAAAATTGAGACAATGGCAATGATGAAAACAAATGCGGCTAAAATGTAGTTTGTGTTCACAAGGGCATAGATGCCGACACCGATAAGGGTTATAAAAAGTATGAGTGTCTGATTATTTTTGAAGAGAGATGATGTATTCATCGTAGTTTGCTCCTTTTGTGTGCAGTATATCTGTTAAAACTTTCATGCCTGTGCCAATGTCGCCACTTCGCTCAGCTTGAAGCATTTTAGCATATAAGGGTTTGATTATCTCAAGTGTATGATAGTTGGGTTTTCTTCTTACAGAGTAGTAGCCGATAATATTGCCATGCTCATCCAAAGAGGGTGTCACGTTCGCATAGACCCAGTAAAAATTGTTATTCTTCGTTTTGTTAATGACATAGGCAAAAACCTCTTTTTTTGTCTGGATACTGTCCCAAAGCAGTTTGAAAATTGCTTTTGGCATATCGGGATGTCGTATGATATTGTGGGGTTTACCAAGGAGTTCCTCTTCAGAATATTCGGCTAAATCTATAAAGATCTTATTGACATATGTCAGTCGACCTTGTTTGTCTGTTTTGGATACAATAAAGTCATTTTCACCTAATTCCCTTTCCATTTTAGGCCCCTTTTATATCAGTTATAAATATTGTAACATATTTTTATATCAATATTGCTATAATTAATAACTAGGAAGGTCATGTTCATATTATTGTCTATTTTTTATTATTTTTATTTTTCTATTATTGGTATATATATTATATTTTTGCCAAAAGTGCTCAGCATGGTAGGGTATGGTGCGAGTGAAATAGGTATTGTCTTCGCATCGGCCGCTTTCGTTCGTTTTATACTGCCTTTTTTGTTCATGTCGGGTCTGCAGTTGAATGCCCATGTATTTAAAGGCTCCTTACTGATCACGATCTTAAGTGCATTTTCGTTTTTTTTCTCTTTGGAGTCATTTTATGCATTATTGGTATCGAACGTTCTTCTGGGACTTGGCATGAGCTTGATGCTTCCGTTTGTAGAGGTCATTTCCCTGCATACCATCGGGAAGGAGCGTTATGGTAAGGTACGGCTTTTTGGTTCCATAGGCTTTATCGTTGTCGCCCTTGTTTTAGTGAAATTTTTAAGTTCGGCATATATTGCGGTTGATTTTTTATCTGCACTAAGCCTCATAACCGGTTTTATTGCATATAAAGTTCTTCTATTGGCCCCGAACACGACCTATACAAGAACGGAAAATACGAAAAACGACATAAATATGATACAAGATTATAAATTATGGCTAGGGCTTATTCTTGTTCAGATGAGTTTTGGCTCTTTTTACAATTTCTTTACCATTTATGAGACAGATCACGGTATCAGTTTAGATATGACGGTCTATTTATGGGTTTTTGGTGTCTTGATAGAGATCATGATGTTCTTCTTTCAGGGAAGACTTTTGCGTTCAAATTTATTGAATCTACTCTGCTTTACGGCTTTTGCTACTCTTGTGCGCTGGTTCTTGCTGTTTGCTTTTCCTGAGCATCTTGGCATCCTCTTCTTCTCTCAGGCACTGCATGCATTGAGTTTTGCTCTTTTTCACACGGCGGCGATAAGCTATCTATTCCATATTTACAAGGACAAAAGTCTTGCACAGCAGCTTTTTTCTGGAATTACCTATGGTTTTGGAGGATTCATCGGGGCACTGGTAGCCGGATATGTGTATGAATACTATCCGACATACCTTTTTTTGACGTCAAGTATTATGGCTTTAGGGGCATTTTGGCTCTTTATGTCTATGCGACAGCAGAATGTACAGCTCCTCAACAGATCGTGAGAGTTGATAGTAGCTATTTTGATGTTCGCATTCTACTTCAAATAAAAAGGGTCGGTATTTGAGGTAGTTCGTCCAAACCTTTTGGCTCTGCTTCTCTCTTCCGCGTTTTAAAAGCTCGAAACTTACTGCGGCATTGATAAAACCTTTAATGATCTTTACTTCTTTATCGTCTTCAAAACGGCGAGGAAACCAGACCTCTTCAAGCACCTCATGGGCATCATAGTAACGTTCTTCGTGTAAACAGATTATAAACTCTTCAATATGTTCGTGCATTATCGCCCTCTTAGATTATTCATGCGTTTATTATATCGCTAATGTGCTATAATTTTTTTATGGCAAGAAAAAATAAAAAAAATAGTAAGATTAACCAAAGAATAAGAAAATATTTTGATGAAGACCCCTTTGATGTGGGTATAGAAAGAGTAGAATCAAAAACACTCAGTGAACTTTTCGCTGCCTTGGGAATATATGATATCGAACACAACAAGACATTGATGATAAAAACGCTCCGCATGATATGGAGTGAGGCCGATAGCGGTATGCGTTATGACATTTTGAACTTTTTTGAGAGTGACGGTCGGGTCTATAAGTCGCCAAAACCTACAAAAGAACTGGTTCTGGATAGAGAAGAGAAGATCAATACCATCTTGCAAGAACTCGATGCCAATCAAGAAGAGGCTATACGACTGCATGATGCTTATGCAAATGTTCGTAGCAAAAAGATCACGATAGAGAAGATGGAGTCCTCCCTACGCCATATTCGCTTCGAAATGAAAAAAGAAGCACTCGAACATGAGCTAGAAGGCATTTTTGATATAGATGACTGCTTGGAATTCAACGCTTCTTTAAAATATGAACTTTTTGATCAGCATTTTCACAAGATACTTACCTTAAAGACCAAACCTTACTCCTTTGAATATTTAGAGAGCACGGACTTTCAAGAGATCGTGGAGAAGATAGGTAAAGCCAAGGTCTTAACGGTAGTACAAGAACAAGAGAGGATCGATAAATTCTTAGCCTCTTTAAAGAGTCCGCACTCTTATTTGAGTATGCAGGAGATTCTTGACTCTCTTCGTGCTTCGCCTCCTAAAAGCAAGGTAAATTATCCGCTTATATCGCAAAAGGTGCTCAAGCGGATCATCCGAGAAAAAATAGAGGCTCATGGCATCGAAGTGCATGATGAAGAGGTACTTTTACGTGTAGATGAAGAGGTGGATCTTCCTTATTCTACAAAGAAGTTTCCGTATATACTTGAGTTACATGTAGAACTGGAGGGAGTGCTTGAAGAGATATGGAACTCCAAACGTTTTAATTTTGACAGCATTGTAGCAGAGGTCAAAAAAGAGCATGAAGAGGAGTTTCTGAGCCATCTTGATGCATTGGCAAAAGAGTGTGAACAGCAGGCGGCTTTATTGCATTTAAGCAAAGAAGAACTGCATGATCGGGTGTATGAGTATCTCTTTGATCTTGTTGGACACAACCTGAATATCACGCCTAAGATACATAAGAAAATAACACGCCGTTTCCTGTACTCTATACAAGATGAGCTTATCAAAAAGCAGCGTGAAGAACTTTTGGCGAGAACGATACGGGATTTTAAGAACCTTTTCCCTATAGCAAGGGGTATGCAGAGAAAACTTGTGTTGCATATCGGTCCTACGAACAGCGGAAAGACCTATACCGCCATGCAGACGCTCAAAGAAGCAGATACGGGATACTATCTGGCACCCTTGCGGCTTTTGGCGCTTGAAGGGTATGAAACACTCAAAGCAGAGGGTATCGAGAGTTCTCTTATAACGGGGGAAGAACAGATACTTGATGATGCAGCAACACATATCAGTTCTACTATAGAGATGATGAACTATGATGTCGATATAGATGTCTGCGTCATAGATGAAGTACAGATGATAGATGACCGTGACCGTGGATGGGCATGGGCCAATGCCATCATAGGAGCACCTGCCAAAGAGGTGATCATGACAGGCTCTCCTAATGTAAAGGATGCGATCATCGCGCTTGCTGAGTATCTTGGAGAAGAGCTTGAAATAAGAGAGTTTGAGAGAAAGAATCCGCTACAGCTTTTAGAGAAACCGACACAGGAAAAGGATGTAGAGGCCGGAACAGCCATCATCGCCTTTAGTCGCAAGGATGTCTTACGCTTGAAACAGAGCTTCTCCAAGGATTTTGAAGTGAGTGTTGTCTATGGCAACCTTTCTCCAGAGGTAAGACGTGAAGAGGCCAGACGTTTTCGAGAAGGAGAGACACAGATACTTGTTGCGACCGATGCCATAGCCATGGGTATGAACCTTCCTATAAAGACCGTCCTTTTTTCCAAGGCAGAAAAGTTTGACGGTGTCATACAAAGAAAACTGCTGCCTTCTGAGGTGCATCAGATAGCAGGGCGGGCAGGACGGTATGGTCTGCATGAGAACGGTTATGTCGGTGCACTGCACAATGATGCTTTAAATATTGTGAAAAAAAATTTCAATAAAAAAGCAAAAGAGATCACTATACCGTTTAAGGTTATGGCAAATCTTGAGCATATAAAACTTGTCAGTACGATTTTAGAGGAGAACTCTTTAGAGGCGATATTGCGTTTTTTCATAAAGAATATGGTCTTTGACGGCCCATTTTATGCGGCATCTTTGGATGATATGCTTGAGGCTTCGCGTATCGTTGACGGGTATGATCTTGATATCGCGATGAAGTACCATCTCGCCTGCGCGCCATTGACATTGAAATCTGAATACATAGTCGCTACTTTTGAGCGTTATATCAATGCCTTGGAGAAAAAAGAGCCGGTGCATTATCATGCTCCAAAGATTATCGGTTCGTATGCGCAAACTTCACAGGAACTGCTCCATGCTGAGGATATGGTCAAAGAGATATCATTGTATTTGTGGTTGAGTTATCGCTTTCATGACTATTTTATCGATGCGAACAAGGCAAGAGCATACAGAGGTGTCTTAAACAGATATATAGAAGAGACCTTGAGACAAACTCAATTATCTCAAAGTTGTAAGTTATGCTCTAAAGCATTACCGCACAACTCAAAATACAGTATCTGCCAATCCTGCTTTAAAAAGAACTATGTGCATAGAAGGAGAGGAGGTCGTTAACTTTTGAACTCATCTATCGTTCTTTGTAAAGATGAGGCAATCTGTACAAGTTTTTGCAGGTCAGTTTCAATGCTAGTAACACTTGAGTCATTAGTGGTTGAGAGTGTTTCAATTTTTCGGATATATGAAATAATCTCCTGAATATTTTGAGACATCTTTTCACTGTCTGATTTTGATTTGTTTGCCATCTCCGTTGAGGTTTTCATAGCATTTGAAGTTGTTGAGATTTTTTGTTCTACATCATCAGATATGTTGACAAGGGCTTCTATATTTTGTGCATTTGTTGTCATTTTGTCACTGACGTCATTGATAGCCTGTACGATTGTACTGACACTTATGTCTATCTCTGCCAAACTTTTTTGTGTGCGTTCTGCAAGTTTTCTCACCTCATCGGCAACAACGGCAAAACCGCGTCCGTGTTCACCTGCACGGGCTGCTTCAATGGCAGCATTGAGGGCAAGCAGATTTGTCTGTTCTGCAATTTCTTTGATGACATTGAGCACATCTTTGACCTGGTCGGCATCACTTTTAAGGACTAAAAGTTCACTTGAAAGTTCTGTCTCACTTTGAACAAATGTCTCTACCTCATTGTTTAAATTCACTAAAGAGTTATGTGCTTTTTGAAGATCTTCTTCTGCTTTTTCTATAGTCTCTTGTGTTATTGCTGCCGCATGGATTGTTTCATCTAAAATATTTTGAATATTCTCTGTTTTTTGGCTTGTTTTAGAGACGATTTCTCTCTCTTGCTGCACACCTTTACGTATTACATGTGAGGAAGTTTCAATTTCAGAAGCAATTGCATTATTTTGTTCACCCAAAGATTTTACTTCATTGACAGTAGATTGAATCATTTGGATAAAATGGTTGACCTCATTGGCAGTTTCTCCAAACTCACTGCCTTTTTTGTGTGCAAGCCGTTTTGTTAAGTCTTTGTCCCCGCTGACAAGGTCTGCAATTCTCTCTTTGAGATTATTTAGCGGTGTGAAAATTTCACGACTGAAAAAGATTAAAGCCATGATACTAAAAAGAATACCACCGATAACTAAAGAGATGATCAGCATATTGTTTGTTTCACTGATCGTTTTGTCATTTTTATTTAAGGATATTGTTAAGTCCATTGCTCCGAGGGAATCTCCTACTGAGGCGTTGTAGTGGCATTGAAGACATCTTTGTTCTGCAATCATGGGTCTGATCATGCGAATAATATGATGAGAATTTTCATTTTTTTCTATAACTTTGGTTTTTTTATTTTGTAAAACATCACGAACTATTGGATCTTGAGTATATTTTTCATTCGGAGCGTATACCTCTATAACAGCATGAGATTTTTCTATTTTCAAGTCATCTATTCCGTCGATATTTTTTGCATTTTTAAAGGCAGCCTGTACAACTTTTGGATCGCCCATCATCATACTGATGGTCATTGTTTGAAAGATAGATTCACTAAGCATTGTTAAAGACTTTTTTGCCGTAGCATTGGAAAGATGATGCAGAGTTGATGAAAGATAATAGGACATCCCAAAAAGTCCGAGTATACCAAGTGCAAAAATAGAGACTATAACTTTTGATTTAACTGATGAAAGCATAAAAAATCCTACTTGTAAAATATTATATAAATTTTGTTGTAATTATAGCGAGATAAAGTCTTTATAATGTTACATCGTATAAATAAGGTACTCTATCTGTTCTAAAAGCATTTGGTTTGTGATAAGATTTTGATTGGCATAGGCAAGTGCAGCTCCTGCTCCTACGCCTTCTTTGGCTTCTCCCTCATCATATTTCTTTAGAACCGGTATTTCACTTTTTTCAAAAGTAAATGTTGTACAGATCGCATGTGGTTTATAGCTTAGCTGTGCTAATATATGTGCAATATCCGAATTGTTGTCTTGTGCGACCCATTTTGTTGTTGAAATGATGATGTTTTCATCTTTGATACGCATTAAAATATCTTCTTTGAGTTTATCTGCGATCAATAGACATGCTGCCATTTGTGTTCCGCCAGCCAATACTATTTGAAATCTTTTTGAAGCTTCGAGTAGAAATCCAGCACAAAAAATGAGCATATTATCACTTACCATACCGAGTTTTTCAAAGTTGTTCATTTCATCATTTATCAGACCCATCGCCTTATCTATTGTCTCTTTTTTTATATCATCGGGTACATGTAAAAAGCTTGATGAGAAATCATTATAGCAGTCATAACCTAAAGCCAATACGGAAGCGGCTGCCGTCGTTGTTCCTGATGGAGTACTTTCACCGAGAATAAGATAATTGCCTTTAAGCTCATAAGTCTTTCCAAACTCCATGCCTTTGGCAAATATCTCTTTTGCATTGATCCCTGCACCTTTACTAATGGCACAAGAAGGGTTGATGTCAAAATCATGTACAATGGCGTTTTGCACTAAAGAATCAAGACCTAAATTCAAAATTTCGATACTGCTAAAGGGAGAGAGATTGTGCACCGCACGTGTAATTAGTGCAGGGGTAGGCACACCTGTAGGTGTTTCGGCAAGTTCATGGAGTGAAAACACTTTTTCATTGGCAATAAACTCTGCATCAAGTGTCGGCGTGAGTGGGATCATACCGGGAATACCCGCTTGAGTAATTCCTGGTATCTCACAGGTTTTGGTAACACTTGCTGCGAGTAAGAAATCTGCTTTTCCTTCAGGGAGAGCATCTTCTTTGTCAGTGAATATATTATATGTTTGCATCGTCAAACCTTTTTAGTTTAAAATGTAGCGTAGCCATAAGAACGAGCAAGTAGTTTTCTTAGTCAATATCCACACCGTCCCAAAACTCATCAAAATCAAGATTGGTAAGCGCGTTCTCATCTTCAATATTCTTCTCTAGCAGTTTTTTTTGTTGTTCTTCAAAGTAGCGTTCAAGGGCTTCATTGATCAGAGTACTCACATCTTTTTTAAGTATTTGCGAAAATGTCTCCAGGTTTTGTAAGTTGTAGTCGTTTATGGTAATCTGCATAAAATATTTTAGCCAAAGTTAGTTAAATTTACTAACTTTGTAAGGGTATTAAGAAGTGTATATAAGTTTTTCATAAACAGTGTTGCCATTTAATTCAACATAACGCATAGGATACATGTCCAAATCAAGTGGACGCACAAAACCGCGTGTGACGATGACTTTTGTCCCCTGCAACTCTTTGACAGAGTCGATATGCTTATGTCCGGAAAGTGTTAAGAGTAAATTATCATATGTAAAGAGCTTTTTTTGTACTTCGTCTGTATTGTTAAGTACGTATTTATGAATATCCTTTTCCTCTGTGCCGCCCCAGTAATTTGTATATGGATGATGATTAAGTATAAGTGTCGGTCTGTTTTGATCTAAAACCTTTTGGGCAAAAGCTATGGTTTCTTGTGTATAAGCTCCGTTATTGTGGTTTTCTATACAGCTGTCGAGCCCTAAGATATTGTAGCCTTTTGTACTGAGAAGCCAGTCTTTTCCTTTTATATGCAACTCTTTTGCGCTGCAGAACATATTTTTAAACTCTTTTAGATCGATCTGTTTATCGCCATTTGGAGATGATTCTTTATTTCCTCTAACAGTGTAATATGGACAGTGTAGAGTGTCAGCAATCTCTTTAAATTTCATGGCATCACTGTTTTTGGGTGCATTGTTGTTAAAGTTATCACCGCCAAAGAGGACAAAATCCAAATCTTTATAATTCTGATTAACAGTTGTTACCATAAGCTTCATTGCTTCAATACTGTCATTGTCGCTGAGATCCATGTGTGAATCCGTTACATGTATAAACTTCAATGTTTCTTTTTTATTGTCTGACGCAGTTGCCAGTAGAGGCATGGAACTAAGAGCTACCGCACTTTTTAAAAAGTTTCTTCTTGATACTATTGACATATTATCTCCTATTTTACTGTTATTTTATCTTATATAAGTAATATATGTGATAATATTGCGAAAAATAAAGATAATTTAGGAACTTTATGGATAAGATTGCATTAAATAATGTTATAAAATGCACAAAAAAATTAAATGTTCTGCTTGTTGAAGATGATATTGCATTAAAAAATGCTCTTATAGAACTAATGAGCTCATTTTTTGACACAATTTTTGAGGCTGATGATGGTGAAGACGCTTGGGAGACATTTAACAGGGAAAATATTGACCTTATTATAACGGATATAAATATGCCAAAGCTCAACGGTCTTGAACTAACGGCAAAAGTAAGAGAGATCAGTTTGAATATTCCAGTGTTGATAATATCTGCACATAAAGAGAGCGACTTTTTTCTAGAGAGTATTCGCTTGAACATAGACGGGTATATTCTTAAACCGTTTGAGTTAGATCAGTTTCTCTCGGTCATTACGAAATTGGTACAAAGACTAAATGCGCAAAAAGAACTTGTTTTGTATCAGCAAGGTCTGGAAAAAGCGGTAAAGGAGAAAACAAAAGAGCTGCAGCGCCGCTATTTTTTTGAATTCTATACCGACCTGCCAAATGAGATCATGTTAAGAGAAGACTTAATGACACAGGAGTATGCCTATATGCTGCTTTTGGACATTTCTCATTTCTCTGTGCTCAATAAAGAGTATGGAAAGGATTTCGCAATACGAATCATTAAAAAAACATCCAAAGTTTTGTTGCAGCATATGCATAAGGATGCAAAGCTTTATAAGGTCGAATCGGACAGGTTCGCCATACTTGTAAAAACTCAAGATGAATTCAAGGTTAGCGAGTATTGTAATCAGATAGTCTCATTTTTCGATACGAAAAATATTGTTATAGATGATATAGAGCTGCATGTGACTTTTAATATCGGTGTGGATAAGGTAAGAACAGAGATTTCTGATACACTTGTCAACTGTGAGCTTGCATTAGATAAATCCAAAGAGATTGGCAGCAGACACTATGAAATATATAATGAGAATCATACCTTATTTACAGATGAAAAAGATGCCATTAAATGGCTTAGTCTTACAAGAGAATTGGTACTCGAAGAGAAGATCACTCCCTATTATCAACCTATAATGAATGTGCAGACAGGAGAAATATATAAATATGAGGCTCTTGCAAGAGGGCTTTATAATGATGAGACGATAGCGCCTTGTTATTTTATATCACAGGCCGAAAAACTCGGACTATCCAGTGTTATTACCCGTATGATCATCAGTAAAAGCTTTGCCTATTTTGAAAATAAAGATTCACAGTTTTCCATCAATTTAACGGAAAGAGATCTTTTAGAAGGGTATCTAGTGAATTTTTTAAATGAAAAATTACAAGAGCATAAGATAGCTCCAGCGCGTGTTACATTTGAGATACTGGAAAATGTTACCGTGGCAAGAAGTTCCAAAGAGATCACAAAAAAGCTGAATAAACTCAGGGAGATGGGCTTTAAGATTGCTGTGGATGATTTTGGTATCGAGAACTCAAATTTCAGTAGACTTTTGGAAATAGAACTAGATTTTATAAAAATAGACGGACTTTTTATAAGAGATCTTAAAAATGATCCAAAAAACAGAACTATCACTAAAGCTATAGTAAATCTTGCAAAGACACTGGGCATCAAAACGATAGCCGAATATGTCGAGGATAAAGAGATCTTTGACTTAGTTAAAGAGTGCGGTATCGATTATGCTCAAGGATATCATATTGGAAAGGCTGAACCGGAACTTCTTTGTAATATCAGGGATCGTTAAGAGTTTTTTGGATGTGGTCCACATCTACATGTGACTCTATATGACGTGCAAAATCAGCGATTGCTTCTTGTTTGAACATCCTAAAGTCATACCCTTTGTAGTTTTTGTTGATCGTGTGAAAAATTTTGTAGCGAAAGGCATCAGTATCAAAGATCCCATGCAGGAATGTGCCATAAAGTTTTTTTTTCTTTTTTGAACGTTTTTTTGCGACACCATTGTGTATTTCATATCCTGAGACCATGATTCCCTGTTGATTGTAACAGCCTTTTTGTACAATCTTTTCTTTTGCAAATCTTACATTGCCTTTAAAGTGTCCGAAGCCCTTCACAACACTTATTTGTGACTCTGTACTTTCTTCATCGAGTATTTTTTCGAATATCATCTCATATCCGCCGCAGATGGCTATGATATGTCTCTTTTTATCTGTCAATATCGCTTCAAAACCACGCTCTCTTAGCCATAATAGGTCATCAACAACTCGTTTGCTTCCCGGAACAATGAGTAAATCGCACAAGTCTGCCTGACTTGGAGATGTAATGAAACTGAGGTTGATCTCTTTATCGACTATAAGCGGTTCAAAGTCGGTAAAGTTACTGATGTGAGGCAGTTTTATGACACCGACTTTTATGATGGATTTTGAAGTGTCTTGCGTGTAGCCCATAAGTGAAGCAGAATCTTCAAAGCCTAGATTAAAAGGCTTAAACGGCACAACACCCAAAACTTTTATGCCAAAATCTTTTTCTATTATTTGTACACCTTCATCAAAAAGAGACATATCGCCTTGAAATTTATTGACTATAACACCTATAACATTTTTACGCAGTTTGTCAGGCAGAAGATTATAAACGCCATAAATGGAGGCAAATACACCGCCTCTTTGTATGTCAGCTACTAAGATGATTTTTGTGTCGAAGGTTTCTGCAACATAGATGTTTGAGAGGTCTTTGTCCATCAGATTGAGCTCCACCGGACTGCCTGCACCCTCGGCAATGACACAGTCATACTCCTTTTGCAAGGATTCAAAAGCATGTTTCACTATAGGCTTGAACTTGTCAATGTTTTTGAAGTATTCTCTGACGTCAGTATCCTGAACTGTTTTTCCGTTGATGATAAGGTGGGCTTTATTTTTGGAACCTGATTTTAAAAGGATGGGATTGAAATGTGAAGTTGTTTTTAGTCCTATGGACTGGGCAGCAAAGGCTTGGGGAATGGCGATCTCCCCCTTGTCAGTGTCTGTAACGAGAGAGTTATTTGAGACATTTTGGGCTTTGAAAGGGGCTACATGTAAGCCTTTATGGTGTAAAAGATAGGTCAGTGCAAATGAAAGTGTAGATTTGCCTGCATCACTACTTGTACCGAAGATACTCAAAGAATGCAAGGTTATTTATTCCAAAGACGCTTTACTTCATCGAGCTTGTCAAGAAACTTCCCTTTTTCTGCATAGCCGTTAATAATGAGAAATGCTTCTTGTGAAGAAGGGTCTATAAAAAAGGTACGGGGGCTAAAAGGCGCTACGAATTTTTTTGAAGGGTAGCTCTCTTTGTCGAAATCTTTGTAAACAAGAATGACCACGACTTCTTTATTTAGGTGTTTATGTACTGTAAGATCGGTAAAAGTTTGATCTTCAAGGCGGTCACACCAAGGACATTCCGGTTTGGTTATTGTCAGCATAAGCGGGCGGTGCAGTTCTTTTGCTTTTGCAAGTGCAGTGTTATAATCACGTTCAAAACCCATTTTTTGGGCATATTCGTCAAGGTCAGCCCGTCCAAAAAGAGCAAGTGTTAAAAACAGTAAACTAAGTATTATTTTCATAAGATCTCCCAAAAGTTTCAAAATTCTAGCAAAATGTAGCTAAGAATTTACATAGAATTTATGCCTTGCAGATTTTCATAATTTTTGCCCAGTCCAAATCAAAGTGTTTTTCAACATAGGCACGGTGGTGAGGAACTGTGCAGCTTGAACAGTCTTGATGGATCGCTTCGCCGTAAATACCTTGCGCTCCGTCCTTTGACTCTATATCGCAGTAGCTAAACTGTGTCTTGCTATCTACTTTTTTAAAGCCCTCGTCGTTAAAACGAAAATTCGGGCAGGAGCAGAGGTAGCAGTTGAGTTTTTCTATGTCATGGCATTTTTTATTTTCAGCATATAATGGACAAAAATCAGGCTCTTTTTTCTTCATGTTCTCAAAGTCAAAATAGGCGATGATCTGTTCTTTGTCCAGGTCTTGCCGCAGAAGTTTGTCAATGATCTTTTTATGTGCTGTCGCGTGCTCTTGCACCCATGATTCGTAGCCCATTTCAGACTCCTTTGTTTTTTGAGATAATAAGATAGATAAAGAACGGTCCGCCGATCAGTGCGGTAATGATTCCTATGGGAATCTCACTTTGTGTCGGCAATGCTCGTGCGATTGTATCACAAAAAATTAGGAAAAATCCTCCAAAGAACGCAGTTTTCATAATTCGTTTTTCTATGCTTTGTTGATAGAGCTTTGCAATGATATGAGGAACAAGTAAACCAATAAATCCGATGGGACCGCAGATACTTACTAAAATACCTATACATATGGATGAAAGGAATAAAAGCCAAAATACGATTTTTTTACTCTCCAAGCCTTTCATGAGAGCACTCTCTTCAGAAATGCTCAATAGCTGTAATTCAAATCTATAGCTATAGATGATTGATGTGAAAAAAACAGCGACTACTGCTAAAACCAAGGGGCTGTTCCAAGATATGACAGAGAGGGAACCCATGGTAAAACGTATAAGCATATCATTTTGAATGGAGTCTCCAAGATAAAAGATAATCATAAGAGCAGAATTGTAAAACAAAGAAAGGGCAATACCTAAAAGAAGTAGCGATGTCTGTTGGGAACCTTGCAGATACCGTGAAAGAAAAAGCAGCAGAAAAATGGTCAGCAGAGCGCCCAAAAAACCAAAAAAACTTGTAGCCGCAATGCCAAAAATAACACTTGACATCCCAAGCTTTATTGCAATACCCGCACCGAGTGTGGCTCCGCTTGATATACCAAGTGTATATGGTGTCATCAGCGGATTACGAAAAAGTGTCTGAAAAAGCAAACCGCTCAGTGCCAGAACAAGACCGGCGAAAAATGTAAAGATGACGCGAGGTAAACGAAGCTCATAAAAGATCTGCGCACTTAAGGTATCTGCATGTAGTATATCGCTTAACTCTAAATTGACGGCACCGATAAATGGCGAAAGAAAAAAGATGCCCAGTGCGAAAAGCCAGATAAGTGTTCTATTCATATTTGACCGCCAAAGACTCAATTTCAACTTCATACAATCGGCTTAGATTCTCATCGGTAAAAAAATCTTTTTTAAAGTAAAAGCCTTCTGTATTCTTTAAAAAAAGCACAGGATTGGCTATAAAGTTTGCCAAACCGATATCATGTGTTATTAAAACTGTTTGGTGTGTCTGTTTGAGACCCTTGATATGTTTTGCTATGATCTTGCTGTTTCTAGGATCAAGATTGGCAGTCGGCTCATCAAATATAATAATGTCGCTCTCTTGAGTGAGTGCTTGTGCCATTAATGCAAGTGCCGTCTCGCCTGAACTTAGAGAAGAGAGAGGGTGCTTACTTAAAGTGCAAAGCTCTAGAAGCTCTATTTTTTCTCTTGCAACCTTTTTGTCTTTGTCTGTATAGTTCATAAAACTTGCTTTATAGGGAAACCTTCCAAAGAGTACGAACTCTTCAAGTGTGATAAACTCATCATAAAATTCAAGTTTTGTCGGAATATAAGCTATCTTCTTTGCGCGTTCTTTTGCATCATATTCAAAGATATCCTGCGCATCGATTTCGATTTTCCCTTCAAGTCTGATCAGACCGCACAGTGCTTTTGCAAGGGTGCTCTTACCAGAGCCGTTAGCACCAAGAATAGTTAGATGATCCTCAATATCAAGTGTAATCTCAGATAGAACGGTTTTGTTGGCATACTTACATGACAAAGAGTCTATTTCAATCATCTTGCATCTCCTTTGCAAGTCGTTTTATGCTAAGTGCAACTCTTTGTGAAGGAATATGCAGATAGTCTTCGTCAACGATCGAGATCCTTTTATTCTTTGCTGCTTTTGTTGGCAAAAGGTACCAGTTGTGCAATGCCTTTTTGGCATCGACATTGGGCTCAGTCGCGTGAGAGTGTAGAATGATGATCTGTTCAGGGTTGAGCGCAATAATGTTCTCATAGCTTAAAACTGGTTGTGATATAAGGGAGTTGTGATATGCATTCGTATTGCCACTGAGTTTTATGATGTCATTGAAAAAGATATTTTCTCCTGCTACATAGATTCTGCTGCGTAGATCTTCATGTAAACCGTAAACGATCAAAACACTATGTGCTTTCGAATTTTTATGGATATTTTTTATGGCATCTGTTATGTTGGTTATAAGTTTGTTAGCCTTTTGTGTTTTATTGAGTGTTTGTCCAAGAAGAGAGATAGCATGTTTGATATCCTTAATGGTTTTAAGCTGAAGCATTAATGTTTTTATATGAAAATGTTCGAGTCGTTGAAGGGTTTTGGTATTAAAGGTCTCTCCAATGACAAGAGTTGGCCGGTGAGTGAGAATCTTTTCAATGTTTGGGTCCGTATAACCGCCGACAACAGGCAGGTTTTGTGCCGCCTTCGGGTATAGTGAATAGGATGAAGTCGCTACGATCATATCTCCTGTATCCAGACCGTAGAGAATTTCTGTAATAGAAGGGCTCAAAGAGACTATTTTCTCAGAACCCAGAGCAGTGAACACATAGACAAGGAGGAGAAGGATGCTTTTTATATTCACTTATTCTTTCCTTTTAGTATTTCAGCTTAAATCCTGCCATTGCTGTCGTTGTGAAGTTGACAGGGTAGATTGCATCGTCTTTGATCCAAAGACCGTTCTTTTGATTGAACAGGTTGTTTATTTTAGCGAATATTTCCCATTTTTTTGTCGTATATGTTGCTGAAATATCCGTTGAGTAATATGCATCCTGCTTTTGAGAAAAATTATTGTTAAAGTCATTTGCTGCATAAGCACTTGAGCGATAAGTCTGTGTTAGAGAAAGTGATGTATGAATGTTTGGCAAATAGTTCAAAGTTGTATGAAGGTTGTGGTTGCTGACACCAGGAAGGTCTTTGCCGGCAAAATTTTCTCCGTTTTCGATCTCTTTATCTATAATCGCCTGAACATAGTTGTAATTAAATACCATGTTGAAGCTTTGGTTGATGATGAACTTATCATAGAGATCAAGACCGTATTTATGGGATTTGTCAATATTCGTATTTTTAGAATTAACATATGTAGGATCCGCATAGTAGTAGATCTCATCTTTAAGATCTATATAGTAAGCAGATATCTTCAGTTTATTATATTTGAGAATATTGTTATACCCTACTGTGTAGTTATCCGCTTTCATCGGCTTGATAAAAGAGTTAAATGTCCCGCCGTAATTGAAAAATCTGTCAATGTCCGGTGCCTGAAAACTTTTTGAGTAATTCAGAAAAAGAGAACTGCTTTTATCTAGTGTATAGTTATAACCTAGTTCTGCACCGCTTAGGGAATCATTTTGGGTTAATGCATTTGCATTTTGTGGAGCATACTCATAACTTACTTTTTCATATCTATATCCTGCTTTAAAACTATTTTTTCCATAAAAGTAGTTCATCATGAGGTAGCCGGCAAGATTGTTCTTTGATGTGATGTTCGTATTGCCTGTTCTTTTACCGTCAAACCCGTCAATCCCTATTGTGATCTTCATGTTATTTTCATCATATTTTGCATTGAGCTTGTAAGAGTTGTAGATATATTTTGACTCAGAAGAGTAGGTTATATAGTTTGAGGTCTTGTATTCATGTGAAAAGTCGGCATTGAACGAGAGTTTGCTGTTGATGTCATAACTTGCTCCAGTGCCGATAACATCACTTGTATATAATTGATGAACACCACTGAAGAATGAGCTGCTTTTTTGTGTCGGATCCTGTTTGTATTGCTCTAGTGTCAGGCTTGATGCATACCAAGTGTCTATATTGGATGTCAACGCATTGACTCTTAGCTGCAGATCATCTACCGGGTAGTAGGAGAGATCAAATCCGAAGTTTGAGAACTTATTTGAATCCTTATTTCCATTGTTGTCAATATAGCGAGTACCGCCATTTTTTTGTGCCTCACCGGTTATGGAGAGGGCTAGTGTCTCATCAGTATGTCCAATATAGAAATTGCCGTCAAATAGATTGTACGCTCCTGCATAAAATCCGACCTCCTTGGAATTGTCTTCTTTTGTAATGATGTTGATAACACCGGCATTGCTTCCATCACCACCTTCTACGATCCCGCTTGATTTTATAATTTCTATCTTTTCGATTTGAGAAGGAGAGATGCTTGAGAGTAATTGCGGAACCATATCGATATTGTTCAGTCTTCTACCGTTGATATTGATAACAATATTTTGATAGCCGTTACCTATACCATAACCATGCAGGTCTAACTTTTGTGTAAATTTGTTTCCGTAACTTGGCATTGTGATCAAAGATGTCTCTTTATTGAAAAACTCATAAATATTTTCAACATGAGCATCTTCTATATCTTTTTGTGTGTAGATCTCAACTGCATCCGTGGATCGTAATTCATCTGTTTTAATGGCAGTTGATGTGATCTTTAAAGGGGCAAGAGTGATGTCCTGGGCATGTAATTGGCTCAAAAGAGTAACAGATAAAAGTGAAAGTTGTATTGTTCTTTGCATAATAATCCTTCTAGTTATAGTTATTTTTGTATTTTTGTAAAAGTTGGATTATGCTGCAGGCGGGGAGTTTATCTTTATTTTGAGGGGTTTACCGTCAAGTGTGCACACCGAAGCGCTAAGTGCTACTATCTTATTTAAAGATATATAGGCTTGTATAGCTGCTAAGGTAAAGTAGTTTTTTCCAAAACCTCTAGGTGTATGCACGTGTATTCTCTTTTATTTTTTAGAATTTTAGCTAAAATACCCTTATGAAACTTTCACATTTAAAACAAATCGTTAATTATTTAAAAAACTTTACAAAAATATCTGCAGCACATAGAGTCAGCGATAGCATCGTCAAGATCGTGTTTGACAAAAGCGATGCTGTGTATTTCAATATGCAGCGCTCGAATTCGAGTATTTTTAAATGTGAGGAGTACCCCAGATCAAAGGTCTACAATGCTCCTTTTGATGTTATTCTTGCCAAACGTTTTAACCGTGCTAACGTGTTACATGTAGAGCTGCTTAACAATGACAAGATCATACGCATAAAAACTTCCATTGCATCAGCATATAAAGAAGAAATTACTTACTTACAGATTGAATTTACGGGAAAATATACCAATGTCATTATCTTGGATGAAAACAATGTCGTTCTTGAAGCACTGCGTCATGTTGATCTGTTCTCTTCGTTTCGCGAGGTGCGTGTCGGACAAAAACTCTTGGATATCCCTCCTGCGCCTTTCGTGGCAAAAGAGTATCCACTTGAAGATGTAGAGCAGTTTTTGTATGAGGTGTATGAAAAAGAGCAAAATGCCAAACTTGACAGCCTGAAAAAGCAAAAAATTGCACAACTAACTAAAAAACTTAAAAAACTACAAAAATTGTATGAAAGGCTTGAGTCTCAGGAGTCTTTGGAAGAAGAGGCAAAAAAGAGTGAACACCTAGGTAATCTGGTACTCTCAAACGTACAAAATATCAAGCCCTATGCGATAGAGATGGAACTTGATGATTATGACGGCTCTAAAGTGAAAGTAACACTGCCAAAACCCTATGCCACACCTTTTATGATAAGTGAGATGTTCTTTTCTAAAAGTAAAAAAGCAAAACAAAGAGCGAAGCATCTGCACATAGAAGAAGAGTCTCTGCACTCAAAGATACAACATCTCAAGCTCTTTATAAATGTGGTAAAAGAGGCAAAAGATGTAGCGAAGATAGAGATGCTCTTTCCTAAAAGAGTGCAGAACAAAAAAGTAAAACAAAATGACTCCATAGAGGTTTTTTGGATAGAGGGCTATAAAGTGCAGCTGGGGAAAAATGAAAAAGGCAATGTCGAGCTGCTTAAAAATGCACGTGCAAAAGATATTTGGCTGCACATGAAAGAGAGACCTTCAGCGCATGTTATCATCACAACAGACAAGCAAAACCTGCCAGAAAATATCATAATGGCAGCAGCAAAGCTCTGTGTGGAGTTCAGCACCGCTTCAAAAGACAGATTTTTAGTCGATTATACTCCAAGACGAGAGGTCACCATACAAAATGGTGCAAATGTGTTGTATAATAAGTACAAGACAATAGAGGTGGATACAAGAGAGTAGTTAAGGAGGATGTCATGAGTGTCGGAGCAATTGGAAATGCAGTGCTTGTCAATCAAATGACACCTGCTGTGACACCATTGCAGGGAAACCAATACACCCGTTTTGATCTGCAAAATCTTGCTGCCCAAGCGGCTGTTCAAGAGAAAGAAAAAGAGGTCGAAGAGGTCCGTCCTACTGAAGAGAGCCATGCCATAGACCCAGACCGTGAACATCAGCGAGAAGAAGCAGATGAAGAGACAAAAAACCTCCTAAAGAAAAAAGAGCATAAAATACCCAAAGAAGAGAACGATGAAGAAACACAGAAACCTCTGCACCTATTAGATATTAAAGTCTGATTCGATATAATAATTCCATCTAAAAAATAACAGGACTATTTATGGATATTTTAAGAGACTCCAAAGAGAGAATAATCACAGGTTTGGCTCTGCTTGCAGTGGTCGTGATTGTCGGTCTGATAGACAATTTTTTTGTTATGTGGCTTTTTTTCGGGGCAGTGTATCTAATGGCCTTTAGAGAGGCAGTAGTGCTCTTTGGCGTGGAAAAAGACAATCTCTTACCATATGCAGCAGCACTTTGGCTCATTGCTGCTATTTACCCTTATGGGGATGACCTGTTCGTGTTAGCGGGTGTTGCATATGCAAGTGCCGTAGCTTATGACAAAAACCTCAAATGGGTTGACTTTTTACCTTTCATCTATCCGACAGCAGGACTGCTGTTCATTTTGACAATGTATGAAGAGTATGGCATATTATCCCTTGTATGGCTGCTTGGTGTGGTTGCTTTGACAGATATCGGTGCCTATTTCGTCGGAAAAAGTATAGGCAAGACAAAATTTTGTGAGACAAGTCCAAATAAGACCTTAGAGGGTGTTATAGGCGGTGTAGCTCTGGCAACGGTAGCAGGTGCATTTTTGGGTATTTTTGCAGTTGATTTTTGGATAGCGCTCATTATCTCATTTATGGTCGCACTCAGTTCTATATTTGGAGATCTTTTCGAGTCTTCACTCAAGCGAAATGCAGGCGTGAAAGACAGCGGTGATCTGCTTCCCGGGCATGGCGGAATTTTAGATAGAATTGACGGGTATCTTTTTGGTGCCATCGTTATGCTTGTACTACTTCGCGGGCTGGTTTAATTGGTACTTTTAGGTTCAACCGGTTCCATAGGTGTCAATGCTTTACTCGTTGCCAAGCGCTTTAACATTGAAGTTGAGGTTTTAGCCTGCGGAAAAAATATTAAACTTCTCAATGAGCAAATAAAAGAACATAATCCAAAAGTCGTGGTCGTAGCAAATACAGAAGATATTCACAACGTGAATCATCCAAAAGTATACGCCGGAGAAGAAGCCCTGTTACATGTAATAGAAGCTTCAAGTTCAAAGCTTGTTGTCAATGCACTTGTAGGCTTTTTAGGACTGCGTCCAACACTCAAAGCCATAGAGTGTAATAAAAAAATAGCTTTGGCAAATAAAGAATCCCTAGTGGCTGCGGGAAGTTTCATAGATATTTCAAAAATTCAACCCATCGACAGCGAACATTTCGGTCTTTGGTATCTGCTTCAAGACAGGCCTGTTAAAAAAATGACAATTACCGCAAGCGGGGGAGCTTTTCGAGACTGGGATATAGCCAGATTGCATGAAGCAACTCTTGCTGATACACAAAACCATCCAAACTGGTCAATGGGACAGAAAATTACCATAGACTCAGCAACCATGGTCAATAAAATGTTTGAACTCTTAGAGGCCCGCTGGCTTTTTGGCGAGGGCGAATACGATGCCATCATTGAAACACAGTCGCTTATTCACGCGATGATAGATTTTAAAGATGGCTCAACTACAGCACATTTTGCAAATGCGAGTATGCAACTGCCAATAGCCTATGCACTCGATGAAAAAATGGATGAAGCGATACTGAATCACGTGAACCTGCTGGAAGTAGGCAGCTTGGAATTTCGTGCAATCAGTCAAGAACGCTATCCTGTTTGGCAGATCAAAGAAGATTTACTGAAAAACCCACAAATGGGAGTGGTCGTCAATGCAGCCAATGAAGTGGCCATAGAGATGTTCATACATAAAAAAATAGGCTTTATGGATATCAGCAAAAAAATCATAAATGCGTATGAGAATTTCAGTGACACATCCGCTTTACATGTAAACGATATATTTGCCATAGATGAAGAAGTAAGAGCATTTTTAGGAAAAAGTATATGATTTTAAGCATAGAGAGTTCATGTGATGACAGTGCAATAGCGATAACGGAAATAGCAACGAATAAGCTGATATTTCATAAAAAAATCTCCCAGGAAATTGAGCATAGTATATATGGCGGTGTTGTTCCCGAACTTGCTGCCCGTCTTCATGCAGAAGCTTTGCCAAAGATATTACAACAATGTGAACCTTATTTTAAAGATCTCAAGGCTGTTGCCGTGACTACTGCTCCTGGACTTGCTGTTACACTCATAGAAGGTGTGACCCTGGCAAAGGCGGTAAGCATAGCGTTAGATATCCCGCTTATAGCTGTTAATCATCTTGTGGGACATATCTATTCGCTTTTTATTGAAAAAGAGGCGCTTTTTCCTTTAACGGTGTTACTGGTTTCCGGCGGACACACGCAGGTTATGGAGGTCAAAGGTCTTACTGATATTAAAACTGTGTCCAAAAGTATGGATGACAGCTTCGGAGAGAGTTTTGACAAGGTAGCAAAGATGATGGGTCTTGGCTATCCCGGTGGTCCTGTTATAGAAAAACTGGCAAAAGAAGGCGATAGGAAAAGATACGACTTTACTGTTCCACTGCTTAGAACACAAAAATTTGCATTTAGCTATTCCGGGCTTAAAAATGCTGTTAGACTTGCCGTCGAGAAGGCTGAGAAAAAAGACTATAAAGATATTGCGGCATCATTTGAGCATATTGCAACAAAACATCTTTTACATAAGCTAAAAAAATACTTTCGAGAACATCCGCCAAAGAATTTTGCCATAGTTGGAGGAGCAAGTGCGAACATTTATCTTAGGTCACAAATAAAAGACATAATTAAGCCCTATAACGCTACAATCATTTTAAGTGAATTGCAGTATTGCTCAGATAATGCAGCAATGATCGGACGTGTGGCAGTTGACATGTATAAAAAAAAGATATTTACTCCCTTGGAGAAACTTGAAATTGCAGCTAGAACAGAGATACTATAAAAAATGTGAAATATATGACATCCAAACACTCTCTTAAAAAGATTTCTATTATAAGTGTACTTTTGTTTGTGCTTTTAGAAGTTATTTCATATTCATATACGGCTTATATGCAAGAACTTGCGGAGAAAGACATTTTGATGCAAAGCGATAAAGAGTTTAAAGAATATTTTAACTTTGCAAATAATTATTTGACAGATGTCAGTAAGATTTTTTATCAGATTAAAGTACAAAATGATCAAGAAACAGCGAATATTCTCTATAAAGCGAATCGAACGACCGATAAAAACATACATGCAAAGCTTCGTCAACAACTTTACAATAAATATATTACTACATATAACCTCATGAAAGAACATGATGTCAGACAATTTCACTTTCACCTCTTAGACGGTACGAGTTTTCTTAGGTTCCATATGCCCGAAAAGTTTGGCGACCCACTCTTTGGGATACGTCCTGCTTTAGTATATGTAAATAAAACAAAAGAACCGGTGCATTGTTTTGAAGAGGGTAGGATATTTAATGGTTTTAGAAATGTATATCCTCTTTTTAAAGATAAAACTTTTGTAGGAACGGTAGAGATATCCTATTCGTTCGATGCTTTACAAGATAGGATATCTCATGTGGACGGCTCATACTCTTTTTTACTTATGAAAACGGATGTGATAAAGAAAAAAGTGTTTGCCCGAGAGCAGGCAAACTATGAAAAAAGTGAATTTTCTGGTTTTGTATATGACAAGAGTACATTGGAAGCTTCGAAACTTATGACACTTAAGCAGCTCATGGTAGCCAATGAAAGAATTTCATTCAAAGTGAAAGAAAAATTACAACAGGCAGAACTCTTTTCGATTGAGTTTAGAGATAAAAAGACCCATGACAACAGTTACATAATAGTAAACTTCATTCCACTGTATAATTTAGAACATGAAAATGTAGCATATATCGTCAATTACAGAATCTCATCTTTATTAAATCTGCTAAAAGGCAAAGCAATATTGTTTTTTATACTTTTAAGTGTCGCGGCAGGATTGGTCAGCGTCATAATTTTTCTAGTTCTATTTTTGCAAAGCAAACGGGTAAAAAAGATATATGAACTCGCGACACGTGATCCTTTGACGAGCATATATAACAGAAAAGGGTTGTTTGATATTCTCAAACGAAAAGTAGGAGAAGTACACAGGTATGAGAGAGCGCTTAGTGTCATATTCTTCGATATAGATCATTTTAAACAGGTCAATGATGCTTATGGGCATGATACAGGTGATAAAGTACTTATTGAACTAAGTAAGTTGGTATCAAAGGGTATTCGTCAAAGTGATATATTTGTAAGATGGGGAGGAGAGGAGTTTTTAATAGTACTTCCTGAGACACCAAAAAAAAGAGCCGTTAGATTGGCTGAAAAACTTAGAACGACCATAGAAAATCATTTATTTGGCAAAATAAAAAATATCACATGCAGTTTTGGGGTCACGGCACTGCAAAAAGATGATTCATTGCAAAGTTTGTTAAAAAGAGTAGATATGCTGCTTTATAAAGCGAAGAATTCCGGAAGGAATATTGTCATAGATGCATAAAAGTGATATATTTATTAAGCAGGACTTAAATAGACTTTTTTAAGCAGTGAATAAGCCGAGTATTAATTTTTTAATTATATAATCTTGTCAAGAAATATCAAATCAAAGGAAATTGAATATGGCAACAACTAAATTCAAAGGTACAGACGTAGATCTATTAGGAAATGAAGTAAATATTGGAGATAAAGCTCCTGAAGTTAATGTTGTTAACTCAGAAGGTTTAGGTGACGTAAAAGTTGGTGGTGCTCAAGGTGAAAAACAACTTATTATAGTTGTCCCTTCATTAGACACAGGAGTATGTGCTACTGAAACTCGTAACTTCAATGCAAAAGCTGCAGAACTTGACGGTGTGAAAACTGTTGTTGTTTCTATGGACCTTCCATTTGCTGCAGGACGTTTCTGTTCAGCTGAAGGAATTGATAAGTTAACAGTTGCTTCAGATTTCAGAAACAAAGATTTTGCAAATGCTTACGGTGTACTTTTAGGTGGTTCTCCACTTGCCGGTGTTACTGCAAGAGCAATCTTCGTAATCGATGAGAAAGGTGTTGTAACGTACAAGGAGATCGTTCCGGAAATCACTGAAGAGCCAAACTATGACGCTGTAATTGATGCTGCTAAAAAATAGACATTTTTCTTTATTTGCATTTTGAAGTATTTTCAAAATGCAAATCCTACAAATATTCTTCTACTTTTATTTTACTCCCAAAAATCTCTGTTATAATACATGCAAATTATTACAATGAGGTTTACAATGAACAAAACTCTCTCTACAATTATTGTAGGAACGCTTTTAAGTACTTCTTTATACGCTGATTTTACAAGGATTGAGGTCGGTGCAGGTGCATGGATACAAACACCATCGGGTACTACAAAGTACGATAGCGGTGCAGGTGTAACAGGTACAAATGTTTTTAATGAGACTAAAGATTCATCAGCATATGCATGGATGCTTGTGAAACATTCGATTCCGATTATACCTAATATACGATTGGAATATGTTGGAGTACATGCAACAGGTAAAGCAAGTGGAACATGGAAAGGTTTTGCAATTCCAGTAAGTGCTAATAGTGTTATGGACATAAAAGAGTATGATATCATTCCTTACTACAATTTACTTGACAATACATTTTGGGTAACATTGGATGTCGGAATTGATGTAAAAATTTTAGACTTTGATTATCAAGTGAAGCCAAAGGAAATATTTAAAGGGTATAAGGAGACTTATACGACACCGATTCCTTTGTTGTATGTAAGAGTAAGAGGAGAGATACCAACTACAAATATTGGTATTGAAGGTGATGGGAAATATGTTACTACAGGGTCTTCAACAATATATGATGCACGAGTAAAAATTGATTATACATTCACTATTTCACCAATCATACAACCTGCTATAGAAATTGGTTATAGAATACAAAAGATAAAGATAGATGAGAATGACTTGGATGTTAAAACAGATATGAAGTTCTCAGGCTTTTTTACAGGGTTGATGCTACGTTTTTAAAAAAGAGTTTTCACTTTTGTATCAAGTATTATCACTTCGCATTGCAACTCTATATCGAACTCATTTTTAATGCGTTTTTGCGCTTCATTAATAAGGAAGTGGGCATCTTCAAAGCTGCCTCCTCCTTGATTGACCAGAAAGTTGGCATGCTGCGTACTAAATTCCATGTTTCCCGCTCTTTTGCCTTTGAGTCCGACAGCTTCTATCAGTCTACCGGCATAGTCTCCTTGCGGATTCTTAAAACAGCTTCCCGCACTTGGTGTTGATGGCTGGTTTGAACGCATCTCTTTAAAAAATAGTACCTTTTGCTGACTGAAACCATATTCTATGTAAAAGCTTGCTTCGAGTATCGGTTCAGTAATATCCGTATATCTATATCCAAACTGAATTTCTTCTTTTTCTTTTTTTCCCGAAGCTAATTTGACAGATATGAGATTGTTAAAGATCTCAAACTCTTTAAGTCCGGCGTTCATGTAGACCAATCCGCCAAGTTTTCCCGGCAGATGCGAGGTAAATTCAAAGTTGGCAATGTTGTGTTTTTTACAAAAGGAAGCGATTTTTCCAGAAGGTGTCGCTCCACCGATCTTAAGCAGATCATCTTCTATTTTAATATAATCATACATTTTATCAAGCATCATTAACTTTGGAGGATTTGGCCCTATAAGCGTGTTATTGCATGATCCGATAAGGTAGTACTCATGTAGATTTTGAAAGTCATCTTGTAAAAGAGCAACGTCAAGAATGCCACCGATCTTGATAGATGAGTATTTGGAAAAATCTATATTTTTATACTGCATCATTCAACAAAAGTTGGAATCATGTTAAAGACATTAAGTGAAAAGTCGGTCATCTCATTGAGCATCCAGGGCATTGTTAGAACAATAACGATGACCACGCCGATAATCTTTGGAATGAAAGAAAGTGTCATTTCATTGATCTGTGTGGTAGCCTGGAAGATACTAATAGCGAGACCTGCAAGCATTCCCGTCAAAAGTGCTGGGAGTGCTAAATAAAGGGCTATTTGAAACGTTTGTACGCCCAAACTGATGAGTTTTGCTTCCATTACGACTCCCTAAGTTCCATATACTCTGTTGGTATAAGATAGTCTTTGACATTGATAGGTCTGTCATAAAACCCATGAGTATAGCCAATTTCAAAAAGCTTATCTATGGCCTCATACTGTGTGTCGCTTAAAGTGATCGATTCATCATTTGCATAGAGCTCAAGATATTTATCAAGAGTAGTGGCATCTATGCGAACTAGATCGCGCTCTAAAAGCATAGATGAAAGACGTTCTTTGTGGTCACGTGCAACTTGTACTGCTTTTGTGAGAGTCTTTTCATAATCTATGGCACGATTAAGAGGCAGTGAACGGCGAATGGCCATACCGCCTAAAGGCAGCGGCAGCTCTTTGCCTGCAAGTTCTAGCCAAATATCCCACATTTCACGCTCTACTTCAAGTTCATCCGCAAAGGTCAATATGCTTTCATGTATAAGTACACCCGCATCTACTTTTCCTTCTTTTACGGCATCTTCTATCTCTAAAAAGTTCATGTAGGTTATGCGCGCATCTGGGTAGGCTATACGAAAAAGCATAGCGTTGGTCGTATGTTTCCCGCTGAGCGCTACTTTGAAATTACGCTTGAGCTTAGCACCCTTTCTTTTAATGAGTTTTGGACCATAGCCTTCTCCAAAACTTACAGCAGTACGAAGGGGAGCATACTCTTCTTTTATATGAGGATACAGAGCAAAACTGATAGCGACTATATCATAAACACTGTTTAGTGCATCTTCATTGAGTGTTTGTATGTCCTTTGCAATATTGTCAAAATGAACATCTTTAAGATCTACCCATCCAAATTTAATGGCATAGTACATAAAAATATCGTCGGCGTCAGGTGAGTGGGCTATAAGTGTTTGTTTCATAGAGTTATTTTATCGAAAAATAGATAAAAGCAAGTAAATTATTTTTATTTACTTCTCTTTATCTTATTTGGCTAAAATTCTTCATTCAATTACATGTAATGTGAACTGGGAAAAGATTACATTGAAAATATGACAAAATGACATAAATTTAAAATGATTTATGAATTTAACGTACAATCAGACTAAATTTCATAATAAGTGAGTCCAAAATGGATGCAAACAAACAAAAATCATTAGATCTGGCGATGAAGCAAATAGACAAGGCTTTTGGAAAAGGTGCTTTAATGCGTCTTGGTGATAAAGAGGTTGAACCTATTCAGTCTATAAGCACAGGTTCACTCGGTCTTGATCTGGCACTTGGAATAGGTGGTGTACCACAGGGACGCGTTGTTGAGGTATATGGACCGGAGAGTTCAGGAAAGACAACATTAGCATTGCAAATTACTGCCGAATGTCAAAAACAGGGTGGCGTATGTGCATTCATAGATGCAGAACACGCTTTGGATGTTGTTTACGCAAAGAATCTTGGTGTCGATATTGACAATCTTTTGGTTTCTCAGCCTGATTATGGTGAACAGGCGCTTGATATTGTCGAGACTGTTGCAAGAAGCGGGGCAGTTGATTTAATAGTGATAGATTCCGTGGCGGCATTAACGCCAAAGGTCGAGCTAGAAGGTGAAATGAATGACCAGCAGGTCGGTGTGCAGGCACGTTTGATGTCTAAAGCCTTGAGAAAACTTACGGGTGTTTTAAACAAAATGAACTGTACGGTCATCTTTATTAATCAAATTCGTATGAAGATCGGTATGATGGGGTATGGATCTCCTGAGACAACAACAGGTGGAAATGCTTTGAAATTTTATGCTTCTGTGCGTATTGACGTCCGTAGGATCGCATCACTTAAGCAGGGTGAGAGTCAAATTGGTAACAGAGTAAAAGCGAAAGTTATTAAAAATAAAGTAGCTCCTCCTTTTCGTCAGGCAGAATTTGATATAATGTTTGGAGAAGGAATCTCTAAAGAAGGTGAACTTGTTGATTATGGTGTCAAGCTTGACATTGTGGACAAAAGCGGTGCCTGGTTTTCTTATGGAGAGACTAAACTCGGTCAAGGCCGTGAAAATGTGAAGGCAAAGTTTAAAGAAGAGCCTGAACTAGCAGCTGAGATCGAAGAAAAGATAAAACAGGCGATGGGCATGAGCTCACTTATGACAATGGATACTTCTGAAATTGCAGAAGCCGATGTATAAGAGCCTTAACAATTTTAAATTTTTAACAAGGTAAGTATATGTTTATTGATGATGTAAGTGCAATAGAAGTGATGGATTCTCGTGGAAATCCTACGGTAAAAGCAACAGTAAGATTAAGTGACGGAACAGTTGGAAGCGCAATAGTACCATCAGGTGCAAGTACGGGAAAACGTGAAGCATTAGAATTACGTGATGGCGGAGACCGTTATATGGGTAAAGGTGTTCTTCAGGCAGTTGAGAATGTAAACACTCAGATCTCTGATGTTCTTATAGGGATGAGCCCGTTCAATCAAGCTGTTGTAGATGCAGCGATGAAAGAACTTGATGGAACACAAAACTATGGTAATCTTGGCGCGAATGCAGTTCTAGGTGTTTCTATGGCTGTTGCACGTGCTGCTGCACAAAGTCTAGGTATTCCACTTTATCGTTATTTAGGCGGGGCTAATGCTATGGTTATGCCGACACCTATGCTTAACATCATCAATGGAGGAAGCCACGCAGACAACAATGTGGACTTTCAAGAGTATATGATCATGCCGGTAGGTTTTGAAGATTTTGCAACTTCACTTCGTGCTTCTGCAGAGGTATATCATAACTTAAAATCAATCTTGGCTTCTAAAGGTCATAGTACGGCACTTGGCGATGAAGGTGGGTTTGCTCCGAACCTTTCCTCAAATGAAGAGCCTATTGAAGTTATCATGGAAGCTATTGAAAAAGCAGGCTATAAACCAGGTGAACAGATATGTATTGCACTTGACGTTGCAGCTAGTGAGATTGTAGCAGAAGGCGGATACAGACTTGAGTCTGAGGATCGTACACTTAGCAGTGAAGAACTAGTCGCTTATTATGAAGATCTATGCGCTAAGTATCCTATTGTATCAATAGAAGACGGTTTAAGTGAGGATGACTGGGGTGGTTTCAAGCTTATGACTGAAAAATTAGGCAGTAAGATCCAAATTGTCGGAGATGACCTGTTTGTTACAAATGCAAGTATCCTCAATGAAGGAATTGAAAAAGGTATAGCTAATTCTATCTTGATCAAGCCAAATCAGATCGGTTCTGTAAGTGAAACGATGCTTACTGTCCGTCTTGCACAGAGAAACGGTTATACTTGTGTTATGAGTCACCGTTCAGGTGAGAGTGAAGATGCTTTTATAGCAGATTTTGCTGCTGCACTTAATTGTGGTCAGATCAAAACAGGTTCAACTGCACGTGGTGAAAGAACTGCGAAGTACAACCGCTTGTTAGAGATCGAAAATGAGATCGTATATAGCGAGTATTTAGGTAAAGCGACCTTTAGTTAAGGACCTCAATGAATAAAGAGGAGCTATTTGAAGAAATCGATACATCACAGAGTATCACTCAGAAATATTTAGGTCTCTCTATAAAAAAGTTCTTTATTCTTATTGCCTTTGTAGTATTCTTAGGCATCTATTTGGGGATATTACTTTACGGTATGAACTCACTTGAGGTCCTTTTTGGACTTCAAGATTATGAAAACTATCTACAGGATGAAGTCGTTCGTTTAAAAAATGAAAATGCACAGTTGCAGCGTGAGTATTTTGAACTCAAAGAAATTTCTGCACAATAACAATATTAATTTGATATAATGCATACAAAAAAACAGGGTTAATGAAATGTTAAGAGCTTTTTTTGTATTTTTGTTACTCATAGTACTGTTAGAGGGTCGGGAAAATCCATTTTTTCCAGTAGAAGATAGTCAGGATATTCCATACACATCAAATCAAACTAAAAATTTTCCGATGCTCAAAAGAGCGACTCTTACGTTACCTTCAACTGCAAGAACTATAGAAAATATCATCATTGAGTATAAAAATTTAGATGGTTCCATAGCACAAAAAAAAGTATCTGTACAAAATACAATCGATTGGCATTTACCTATTTTTATATCACAAAGTTATGACCTATCCCAACAAAATTCGAGTTCGAAAAAAGAGAAAAAGAGAAAAAGCAGATATAAAAAAATAACATCATTGAAGTTTATAGCATTTTATGCAAAAGAAAATCAACTTAAGATTATTACAAAAGATAAGATGCTCAGAAATTTTTTACTTGCGAAGCCACATAGAATTGTTTGTGATTTTAAGCGTGATACTGATATAGGCAGTTACATAAAAAGCGCTTATAAGAACTCTCTCTTTACTAAGGTTCGTATTGGTACTCATAAGGGATATTATAGGGTGGTTATAGAGTTGGATGGATATTATGTTTATCATATTAGTAAAATGAAAAATGGTTACTTGATAAAACTTTTATAAACAGGAACGTAAATGAAAATATTCATATTGCTCATAGTCTGTATTATGAGTGTACAGGCAGTAATTACGATAGCACCAGTCGATATTGGTTCTAAGCCTGGTTTTAGTGGAGGAATAAAAGGTTCTTTCGTTACAAAAAGAGGAAATACGGACAGTGATGAATACAGTGCAGGTCTAAGAGTGCAATTTGATAATAATAGTTCATATGTTGCATGGAGTGATCTCTCTTTTAGTTATGCAAAGGCTTTAGGAACGACAAATACAAATAAAACTTTTGCTCATATTCGATACATTCATACATTTTATAAAAAGGACTTGAACTGGGAAGGTTTCATTCAATCCCAGACAGATAAGTTCACCAAGATAAGGATCAGACTTCTTGCAGGTATTGGACTTAGGTATTATGCGGATATGAACAGATATGGAAGTCTATATGTGGGTTTTGGCGGTTTTAAAGAACGTATTGACTATACGACATATGTTGATCCATCTGAAAATAATTTAAGGCTAAACACATATATAGCTTATAAAAGTATGTTTTCACAAAGTACCAGATTTTCATATATAGGATATTATCAACCTAATATAGACAAGGTTAACGATTATATTATTTCAAATTCTGCGGAATTGAAAGTGGAGATTTATGAAAAGTTGTCAATTAATTTTGAATTGGTATGCAATTATGACTCTCAACCGGCTATCGGAGTAAAAAAATATGATTTTTCGCAAATAACCAGTTTTATTTATGATTTCTAAAAAATGACAAGAGAATTTATGAACGAATTAAACGAATATTTGAGATCTCATGATGTAAGTGAGATACATCCGGCAGAGATTGCAAAAATATTAAAAGGCATGGATAATAAAGATTTTAGCCATGCCATTAAATTGGTACCAAGGGACATCGTCGGTGACGTTGCACTTGCCTTGCCTGACAGATATTTTGATGACGTTGTTGAGAACTTGAGTGTTGATGAGCTTTCCCATGCAGTAAGTGAACTTGAGTCTGACGACCAGTTGGAATTTATGCAAGAACTTGAAGAAGTTGATGAAAATGTAGCATCGGAGGTCTATAACACTCTAGATGCCGAAGATAAAAAAGAGATAGCCAAGCTTAAGAAATATGATGAGAATGAAGCTGGTGCTTATATGCAGCTTGAAGTTTTTACTGCGCGTGAGGACGAAATAGTTCAAGATGTCATAAAAAGATTTGCTCGATTAAGAAAAGAGAATGAACTAGAAAATGTCCAAAATCTTTTCGTAGTAGATAAAAACAATAGACTTTTATATACGGTCGGACTAGAGGATCTGCTAATATTTGATTTTTCAAAAACCATTAAAGAGAATATTGAAGCAATCCAAGACTCATTTGAGCCAAAAACAGCGAAGGATACGGAAGATATTAAAGAGGTGGTAAACTACTTTAAAGAGTATGATTTATCGGTCATGCCAGTGGTCGATGATGGAGGAATTTTGGTAGGTCGTATCACATCTGACGATATTTATGATATCATTAATGAACATGCAACGGAACAGATGTATAATATGGCCGGTGTGGATGATGAAGCAGAAGTTGACGAAGATGTTCTCAAAGCAACGAAAAAACGGGCAACATGGCTTGGAGTAAATCTATTAACAGCAATTGCCGCTTCATTAGTTATCGGATTGTTTGAGGATACGATCAATTCTATGGTAGCTTTGGCTGTTTTAATGCCGATTGTCGCTTCAATGGGTGGTAATGCAGGAACACAGAGTCTGACCGTTGTTGTAAGACAGTTAGCATTAGGTGAGATTTCACATACAGATGCATATAGAACAATAAAAAAAGAAGTTGTAATCTCTTTTCTTAATGGCCTGATTTTTGCACTTGTAATGGGTATAATCGCCTGGATATGGTTTGACATACCACTTTTAGGAGTCATTATTGGTATGAGTATGGTCATAAATCTTTTAATGGCAGGCTTCTTTGGAGCTATGATCCCGTTAATGCTGAAATTATTCGGAATAGATCCGGCTATAGGAAGTACGGTTATCTTAACTACAGTTACGGATGTGGTCGGATTTTTCAGTTTTTTAGCCTTGGCGAAATATATATTATTGTAAAGGAGTTGTAAAATTTGGAGTTATTAATACTGTTTTTTATTCTGTCGGTGAGTGTCTCTTTCTTATGTTCTATTTTAGAATCAGTTTTACTTTCGATAAATATGTCTTATGTAGCAGTTATAGAAAAAGAGAGACCTTCAACTGGAAAGCTTTTGCGTCACCATAAAGAGAATATAAATCAGTCAATTGCTTCGGTTTTGATTCTTAACACAATAGCAAATACACTTGGTGCGGCTGCTGTCGGTGCGCAGGCATCTAAGATTTTTGGAAATGATGCTGTTGTGTATGTTTCAATTGTTCTAACATTCGCAATTTTGTTCATTTCAGAAATAATTCCAAAAACGATCGGAGCAATATATTGGAAACAATTGGCTCCAATAGCAGCTTATTTCATAAAAGTATTCATATGGATAACCTACCCCATTATTTTAAGTACGTTAGCAGTGACAAATAAAATCTCTAATGGAAAAACAGATATGCACTCGCTCACTAAAGAAGAGCTTTTAGAGAGTATGCATATGAGTGAGGATGAGGGTATCATTGATGAAAAAGAGTCAGGTGTTATTGAAAATATTCTAATGCTTGATAATATAAAAGTAAGTGAGGTACTCACACCAAGAAGTGTTGTCTTCGCACTTGATGAAAGTATGACAATTAAAGAGGTCATAGCATCTCAACCGGCCATCTTTAAATTTTCACGCATTCCGATATATAAGGACTCTTTAGAATATGTGACAGGATTAGTCTTGACAAAAAAGATATTTAAACAGGCACTTGAAGATGATTCTAAGACACTCAATACAATTAAAAAAGATATTTTTTCTATTAATGAAAATATACCAGTTAGCAAGGCTCTTGATCTATTCATCTCGAAAAAAGATCATATGTTCTTGGTAACAGATAATTATGGCCAAACAGAAGGAATTATAACACTTGAAGATTGTGTTGAGACTATTTTGGGTGTTGAGATCATGGATGAGAGTGATACGACCGAAGATATGCGTGAGCTTGCAAAAAGAAAGATGAAATTACGTAGAAAAGAAAAAGAGAGCGATTAGGATTCCCCTCTTTACATACCTGGGATTCTAGGAATATTTCTTAGTTTGGAATTACGACAGTAAAATCCCCACACTTTTTTAAGCCAGTGCCCTATTATTGGCATTGGAAGCATGAAGGCACGTTTTTCATCTCTATAAACAAAAGCCGCTCCATTACCCGTGTCCATGACACATAAAATATTTAAGTGTTCATAATACCCTTTGAAGTCACTTCCTCCATGATCACGCTGCTCAATGTTGTGTGCTGTATTTTTGGCCATGACTTCTGCAACATGCCCCTGTTTTGCCCTCCAGTCATATCCTTCAAGTGCGGCAACATCTCCAATGGCATATATATTACTCATAGATCCGTCTTCATTGAGTACACAGGAATAATCATCTGTTTTTACAAAACCTGCATCATTGGTAGGTAGGTCTGAATTTTTAATTACCTCATGTCCATCACCTGCAGGGATGAACATAGTAAAATCCGAATCCAATTTACTATCATCTTCGAACACAATGCCGTCTTTTTCAAACTGTATGATCTTTTTGCCAAAATACTGTTTGATACCGAGTTTTTCAAACATGACATTCATCCTTTTTAGTGCCTGAGGACCCATTCTTTTTCCTGGTTCGGCCATTGGTGCAAAGAATGCCAGTTCAAAATTATCTCTGACACCTTTTTTCTTAAGCATGTTGTGTACATTAAAAAGCAGCTCGAATCCAGGTCCACCGCGAACGGCTGAAGTGTCTTTTGGGTTACCGCCAAAGCCCATACAAATCTTTCCGCTGCCTTTTTCTATAAGGGTGTCAAGGGTATCTCTGATTTTAAGTGCCTGTTCAGGTGCACCACAAATCGATAGTGTTTGTTCAATACCTGGTGCTTTCATCTTTGATGCGCCCATGGCTACAATGAGATAATTATAATCATTGATGACTTCCCCACCTGCAAGCGTAACAGAATTTTCCGCTTTAGAGATTGCCGCCACTTCATCTATAATGAGTTTAAAGCCGTGAACACGCTGTAGTTCTTTTAAATCAACGCAGACATCTTGAAATTCACTCTCATGGGTCGGAATCCAAATAGAAGTAGGATAAATGTAAAAATATTCCCTATTGCTTACCAGCGTAACATCGTAACCCATTTTTTTCAAATAAGATACAGCATCAACTCCGGCAAAGCCGCCGCCAAGAACAAGTACTTTTTTCATATTTTAATCCTTAATTCGTTCATATTATAGAAAATATTATCCTATTTGTGTTAAAAATATATTAAAGAAGGTAGTTTTATCGTCAGGAAGTTTTTTTGTTGATAAAATATACTGCTATCATACTGATAAGTCCACCGACGATTATATGCAGCTGAAGCGGCTCATCTAAAATAAGCCAGGCAGAAAAAAGAGCAAAGAAAGGGACTAAAAACATAAAAGAGCTTGTTCTCTGACTGCCGAGTTTTCCACTAGCTACAAAGAAGATGGTCGTAGCAACAGTTTGACCCAATACTGCAAGATAAATCAGAGCGATCCAAAATTTTACACCCTGTTCAAACACAGCACTGAGATCAGAATTGTATGCATACAAAAAGCTAAAGAAGGTGGCAATGACTGAAATGAAAAAACTGTAGTGTACAGGATGTATATGCTTTTGGGAATGCTGTGAAAGCAATGTAACACCGGCCCAGATGAGCGCACAAAATAAAAAGTAGATGTTCGAGCCGTTTAAAAAAAGAGAAAAGTCATTGAGCTGGAGTAAAATGTAACCGCCGACAAGTCCGAGCACAAGTCCAAAATACTGTCTAGATGAGAGTTTGCTCTTAAAGAGTATGACGACAAGCAAAAAGGTCATGATAGGGCTGAATGTTGTAATAATGACACTTCCTGCTCCCGCAAGCCCATACTTTATACCTAAAAAAGCAAAAACCATGAAGGCAATATTTAAAATGGAACTAGAGACTATATATTTAAGTGAACAACGAGTGAGTGTTATTGGTGCTTTAAAAAAGTACAAAATAGGCAAAAATGAGAGACTCATTAAAAAAAAACGCCAAAATATCACGATATCCATCGACATAGAAAGGGTAAGAATCTTTAAAGCGGTCCATCCACCACCCCATAGCAGCATAGCCAGGAGTAGAAGATACTCGTACTTTCTATCGTTGTTTTTCAAATTCATCTATGATCTTTGTAACGATCAAGTCAGAGGTCACATTAAGTGAAGTTCTACACATGTCAAGAATTCTGTCAACTGCTACTATTAACGCCATGTACTCAACCGGAAGACCCAATTGATTGAGTATAATTACCATCATAACAAGTGAAGCACTCGGCAGAGCTGCAACACCTATACTCAGCGCAACGACAGTAATGCCCAAAAGAATCTGGTCTCCAAGAGTCAAAGCAACACCCGATAGATTGGCTATATATAAAACGGCAACACTTAAATATGCCGCTGTTCCGTCCATAGAGACTGTCGCACCCAATGGCAGCACAAAAGAAGCCGTCTTTTTATCGACTTCACCTATCTCTTCAACTACACGCATACTGACCGGGAGCGTAGCAGCAGAAGATGCTGTGGAAAAGGCCATAATCGGTGCCTCGCGAACATCGCTGAGATACGCATATGGATTTATTTTCGTAAAAAATTTCAGTACGCTTGGCAGTGTTATGAGTGCGTGAAAGAGTATAACACAGATAACAAGTAAAACATATTTGTAAAGCCCAAATACCACTTCAATGCCTTGCTCGGCTATAACATATGAGATAAGAGAAAAAACACCGATAGGCGTGAGCAAAATAACCCACTCAGCTATTTTAAGCATTGCTTCGCTTACTGCTGTAAAAAAAGTGTTCAAAGTCTCTTGCTGTTTGGGAATGAGATAGAGTGAAGCAACACCAAAAAGAATCGCAAAGACAATGATCTGCATCATTTTTCCCTCGCTTAAAGCATAAAAAATATTGGTAGGTATAAAACTTAATATCATACTTTCAAAAGAAAAAGGTGCAAGTGCTGCAGCTTTAGCGTACTCAAGTCCTTCGCCGCTAACTTGCTCGCCGATGTGAAAGATATTCATTGCAATGATTGCCGTGGCAACGGCAAGAGCAGTTGTCAAAATATACAACCCAATGGTTTTTATGCCCATTCTTTTTAAGTGCTCGATTGAACCAAGTCCAAGTATGGCAACGTAAATACTGGCAAATACAAGAGGGACGACAAGCATTTTCAAAAAGTAGACAAAGGCGGTACCTATCATCTTTTGTTTGAGTGCGAGTTCCGGGAACAATATACCAAATAGTGCCCCTGCAATTATGCCAAAAACTACCAGTGTATTGGTTGTTGTATATTTTTTTATTTTTTTTATCATTTTCGTTGTCCTACATTTTTCAAAGGTTCACAGAAGATTTTTCTTTATCCAGTATGATAACACATAAAGTCCCCAAACATGCTGTTTGAAGCTGCCTCTGGCTGCTGTACTTACATATTCGCTGAGTTTCTTTTTATGAAATATGCCTGTTTGCTCATTCACCTCTGTTATAAGGTCGATCTTTTTTGAATTGATGAGGTATTCCATATAGGGATTGGAAAAACCTTTTTTCTTTCTTGTGAGTATATCTTCACCCAGTTTGTTATGCATAAGCTGTTTTAAAAGTGACTTTGTTACCCCATCCTCATAGCGTAGTTTGGGAGCAATATTAAAAACAAGAGAAGCAAGCTTATGATCTAAAAAAGGAGTTCGGGATTCTATGGAATGAGCCATGCTGACACGGTCAAGTTTCATCAAAAAATGCTCTGCCTGAAAGAGGTTTAAGTCAATATAAGAGTACCAGATGCTTTCATCATTGTGCCTTGACATTTCAAAATGTTCTCTATAGTCTTTTATGTACTTCAGGCTTTCGTCATCTTTAACATTCCGACGCATCAGCTGATTTTTCTGCAGGTCAGTGAATTTTTCTCCGGAACTGCGAAAGAGTAGGCTCTCATCAAAGATCCTCTTATACCATTCCCACTCTCTGTTCATGGAAAAATTGGCACGAAAATATCTTTTGAGCCAGTTTTTGTGTGCCAGAGTTGCCGCATTTTGTATATCAAAATATTCAAAATACTGTCTGTAGCCTAAAAAGAGCTCATCGGCTCCCTCTCCACTCATTACGACCTTGTAACCGTCTTTTTTGATCTGCTCAAATAAAAGATATAAAGGTATGGCTGCAGGGTCGTTAAGCGGTTCATCAAGCGTGTCGAGTACTTTGTCGCTTGCATGAATGAAGTCATCTTCGTTTATTTCGACTTGGATGTTATGCAGACCTAAGGTTTCGGCACTTTTCTTTGCATTTTCTCTCTCATCATACTTTGTAAACTCTTTGTAACCAAGCGTATACGTTTGCAAATTGATACCTTGCTGTTTTGCAAAATAGTTCAGAGTAGCACTGTCAATACCGCCTGAGAGTAAAGAGGCTATGGGGACATCAGCACTCAACCTCAAAGAAATGGACTTTTGCAGTTCCTTCTCTAACAAACTAACAGCTTCGTCTTTGTTTGTTATGATGTTTGGTTTGTTATCAAGCAGGTCAAAATAGCGTTTACATATAACGTTCCCTTGCTTAAATACCAGATATTCTCCAGCGGCAAGTTTTTTTATGCCCTTGTAAAATGTATGCGGAGGCGTGGGTGCTAAAAAAGAGAGATAAGAAAGAAGCGCATCGTTGTTTAATTTACATGTAGATAAAAACGGTTTGATTGCTTTTAATTCCGAAGCAAAAACAAAAGAAGAACCTTCCATGTAAAAGAGCGGTTTTTTGCCGAGCCTGTCACGAAAAAGATAGAGGGTGTTGCCATCCATAAGTGCTATGGCAAACATGCCTCGAAGATGCTGCACGAAATCAACTCCCCATTTCAAATAGGCTGCTATGATGACCTCGCTGTCACTTTGTGTTTGAAAGTCAAAGTCAAGTTCGCGTTTGAGCTCTTCATAGTTATAGATCTCACCGTTAAAAGAAAGCAGAATGTCTTTATATTTGAGTGGTTGATGACTTCTGTGATGAGTGTCTAAAATAGAGAGTCTTTGGTGTGCAAAAAAGAGATTTTGTTTTTGAACAATGCCGCAATGATCAGGCCCACGGTGGGACAAGAGAGAAAGGGCATGTTTTGCCTGCACTTCATTGTACTCGCCGATAATGCCGAAAATCGCACACATTACTTAAAAAATCCTACAGTAATGTCATGCTCAAGGTAGGCTTCTTGCAACTGTACATCCTTTACATGTAAGCTTTGTGCAAGTGTGTTTATTGTGTCTATATTGATGTAATTGTAAGTTTT
>Ga0316207_10000890_pt1 | contig 41704 bp, 43 predicted proteins | sample 6weekpyrite_MG_FD_204943 | JGI IMG/M metagenome (GOLD analysis project Ga0316207, IMG submission 204943) | Microbial mat bacterial communities from mineral coupon in-situ incubated in ocean water Damariscotta River, Maine, United States -... | ecosystem: Environmental > Aquatic > Marine >... | reverse complement strand
GGATTACCAATAGTGACATTTGAAGGATTCCCCTGACCCGTCGGGCCTGAGTTCCAGGGGCGCGTTATTTTCGCTAATACCAACGGCGCAGGAGGGTTACCTGAGTCTGTAACCGCTTTATCGACATCTGCTAATTTAGTAACTAGATTATTATCCCAGATCCTTGACTGCATACGTACTGTTGCCGTAGCGAGTATGGGCAGCCGTTTCTGACTCAGATAGGCGAGTTTAACCGGGTCACGCGTAAACCAACTGCTGACCGTGCTGATGACTGAATTTGCAAAAGGAACCTTAAGTTTGTAACCATACAGTACCTGTAATTTCAGCAGATTTGCATCTTGTATATTAACCTTACTGGTTGATCCGACAGTCGTTTTTTCCAGGTGAAGCATTTCATTGGGTATTTCAGTAACGTTATCCTTTGTATTTTTCACACCGAAGTCATTGAATGCTTCTTTAGTTGGGTTGAGTATTTTCACTTGTGAGAAAAGACCTAAATCCACTCTAGCTTTTGCAACAGTAGCTATAAGTGACGGGGTATCAGTGTCAGGTGAATATAGCGGTGCGAGAGATGTGGCCAGACCTTTCATTATGATCTGCTTTTTAGCATGATCGACAGATCCAGCACGTGCTGACATAAATGTCGCATAATCAAGAGAGGATTTTGCTTCGTAGATTAACCCGTACTGCACAGCTCCCAATGTGAGCATTAAAAAGATAGGCATTATGATCAGCGTTTCTGCAAGCGAGGTTCCTTGCATGCGCTTTATATTATTTATTAGCATCCTTTGCTCTCCTGTGTATCCTGTTTACACTATTAATTAACCTTATTTACTATTTCTGCCAGTTTATCCAGTGCTGTAATTTCTTCATTTTTACTTGTAGAATAGTTCTCGATTGCATTAATTAAATTAGCCATTCGCTTGTTTTCAAAGCTTTTATTGTTAGCGATATAAAAACTCAGGTGATTCTTTGCCAGGAACAGGTGCAGCATAGCAAGATTATGATGGGCCTTGGCGTACGTGGGTTTTAATTTAATAACAGTAGTATAATATTGCATGGCTTTGTCGTACTGATGCTCACGCATACTGATATTACCCAGCTTGAATAATGCTTCTACATTATTTGAATATGATAATATCACTATTTCAAAGTGCTTCCGTGCTGTTTTGTAATCCTTTTTAGCGTATGCCCGTTCTGCATCCATATAATGGTTTGATATATTTTGATTCGTCTTGACCTCATTGGAATTACAAGCAGAAATTGCAAGTGCGCACAATATAATTAGTAGTCTTTTCATTTTGCCTCACCCCGTTTTGTATTGGCATACCATTTTACTTTGGCTGCGGCTTTTATATGATATTCATGATCCCTGGGGGCCTTCTTTAGCAAGGCCTCCCAATAGTCTATTGCCCTACTGATATTGACAGTCTCATATCGATAGCCAGTTCGATATAACTGTTTTATTTCTGCATCCATTAAACTCAATGATTTTTCCACTGAAGACTTTGGTCTGATGGCTAATGAATTTTGCCAATGCTTGTAAGCTTGTCGCCACTCATTTTTTGCATAGGCGTGATTGCCGCGTTCTTCATATTCGCCTGCAACAATGTCATTAATTTTTGCTGTGAAATAATTATCCTGATTAGGATAATAAAGATTATGATTGTTAAGCAATTTTACCCAATCAGCAAACGCTTGATCCTTATCATTGTTTTTATAAGAGGTATTTCCATTTTCGTAAAGCGCATATAGTTCATTGATATTTTCTTGAATACTGGTTGCAATAACTCTGTATTCTGGTAAATGTCGCTTGCTATTAGCGATATCACCCAGCGCTTTAATACTTTCCTTATATTTTCCCTGATGGTAAAGTTTTTCCGCATTTTTTATTTTTTGTTTTGAACTCGTATGTTCATACAATACTACCCGCTTTAGTGAGGGCTTGGGCTTTGGTTTGGTATTGGGTTTAGTTGTCGTTATATTCGAATTCTTTTTCCTTACAGTTGGTTGAGCAGCAACGCTCGCAGTCTTTTTATTTGTTTCTGTAAATCGTACCTCTCTGGGCGTGAGTTCATTATTTACTGTCTTATTGGCGCCACCAATGTCATTTTGACCAACACTAGTTATTGCATTATTCTTCTGTGGCTCAGCTTCTTTTTGTTGATGCGTGTCAGGCAATCTACTCTCATCCTGGCCTAGCTGACGGCTATTACTGCCTTCAGACATAGTAAATACCCGCGATTCTTGCATGTATTGCGTATACTGCTGATAGCCATACAATCCTGCCACTGATAATGACACCAAGAGTAAAGCAACAATTACATATTTCCCCTTATTACCTTTAGATGTTATTACTGTTTCTTCAATATTTTGCGTTTCCTCGAAAATATCTTCAGATAAATGATCAATATTCCGGGCAGCATGTTGAATGACGGTATCTTCTATTGTGATATGCTCATAACTTGTATCCTGGATTTCCAGGGAATACAGCTCACTCGCAATACCGATCTCATCACCATCATTCAAAATCACCCTGTCAATTGTGTGATCATTCACTTTTAAGCCATTCAAACTGCTATTATTAATCAACACAAGGGCATCATTTTCCTTGTCAATAATTGCGTGATTTCGTGATACCTTGTTATTCCTGATCCTGAGATCATCAGTGGACATACGGCCTATTGTAAACGGAAATTTATGGATTTCTGCTGACTCACCTGTCTTCACATCAATCAGATAATATTTTACTGATTGCCCTGTCATCGGTAACACCTCCTGACCTTTCGCAAGACCGTTACTGATTGGTATTGGGTTTGCTCCCATAGGTGGCGTTTTATCAATCGGGATACTACATCCTTGTTGTTCTGTCATCATACTCATTTCCTGTTACGGCTCTATAGCCAGCTTATCACCACATTGCAAACCGGACGCTTCAATTGCTCCCGCAGGCAGTTCCAGTACAGACCGGGTTCGTTTCACTGACCAACAAAACCTGAATGGCTTTAAAGATCGAGTTAGTTTATTTACCCTGAGATCATCATCGAGAAAAACCACATCAATGGAAAATCGCATACCTATTGTATGAATTGAGCCGCAGGGCTTTATTAGTAATCCTTCTCCTGTAGCGAGACCTGATCTTGACAATAGCCCAACCAAACGCTTCAGCCAGGTATCTGCATAATGCATATTAACTGACACAGCATTGCCATTTCTTCGGTTCACAATTACATTCTTTTTCATGCAGCAATTCTTATTTAAAGAAAAAATCCATTGTCCCCGAATCTCTTGCCTTGATGAAGATGGGAAACATAATGATGATAAAAGTTATCGGAAACAATAAACCAATCAGTGGACCCAGCATTTTTACTGGCGCCTGGTTTGCCAGCTTTTCTGCTCGTAAAAAACGTTCCGTCCTTCTTTGCTGTGCCTGCACGCTTAGCACATCACCCACTTCGCCGCCTGACTCTTCTGCCTGATTGACGGCTGAGACAAAATTACCGACTGCGGGTAGTTGTACCCGGTCTGACATTTTAACCAGGGCTTCTCTCCTGCTAAGACCTGTACGAGTGTCACGCAGTACTTTTGTGAATTCGTCTTTGACTGGGCCTGATGGCATTTTTTCTACTGAGTGATCAAGTGCGCTTGCGAAATTTAGACCTGCACGCATTGACAGGACTAAAAGATCCAGAAAAAAAGGGAACATCTTACTAAAATTATGATGACGGATTTTAATTTGGTCATTAAGCCAAATATCAGGATAAAAGAAGCCTAACGGCATTATAAGTGCTGCGATAGTTATTACTGTGGGACTTACCAACTCAAGCATAAAATAGACATACATGAACAGACTAATACCCATTGCCAGGAATACGCGTTTTGTAACAATAAATTCCTCAGGCCTGATCGTATAACTCAGGCCGGCACTGCCGAGCCTGTCTTTTAGATGCGCAAGTTTTCGTTTTTCTACTGAATTGGCTACCTTGTTTGCAAACAGATTGACTATCGGTCTGACCAGTCTGAATATACCCGGTGATTTATCTCGCCAGGAATCATCCTCTGCCTCCCCCTTATTCCTGATGTAATGCTCTACAATCAAAAAGAACATAACAAGGGAGAGAAAAATCAATATTATGGGTGTGTAAGCGCCAGTTTGCATATTAAATATCGATATTCACTATTTTTCTTATCATTAACACAGCAATAGTCATTAATATTCCTATTACTACCAGGGTTAGCCATCCGATAGGTTCATCAAACAAGGCCGCCATTCCTTCCGGTTCCTGCTTACGCAACATCAACATAACCGCAACGGGTATGGCACCCACGACCCAGCCTTGCATACGCCCCATTGATGTTAATGCATCAATTTTTCCTTCAATTTGCGCTTTTTCTCTCAGAGTTTTTGCGAGTGTTTCCAGTGTGTCAGCTAAATTACCGCCTACACTTCTGGATATGGATATGGCAGAAATCAATAGATCCACTTCCTGTCTTTCAATACGCTTATACATATCCTGTAATGATTCCTCTAGCGGTTTACCCATCTTGTATTCCGCAAGAATCAACGTAAATTCCTGGCATATAGGCGCAGGCTGTTGTTCTGCAATTTGTTGCATGGCTTTAGCAAGATTAGTCCCCGCCCTCAGTGAGGCAGATATTGAATTCAGCGCATCAGGAAGTTGATAGATAAAATCGTTAATTCGTTTTTTCTTTAATCTTCGTATGATAAAACCCGGTAAAGCTATCGAAATTATCGTACCCACAATCATTCCAAATACATCAGCGTATAAATATCCGGCACTTGATCCAACAATCACACCCAGGACATGAAAGAAAAATAGTATTTTAGGGTCTTTCACGAGAAACAGGTTTTTTAAACCATGATCCATCTTCTTAACAAATGAACCATGATATAACTTGATGCCATGCACAGTGAATGTATAGATCAGGATAAAGCCAAATACACTGAAGATAGTCACCATAATTACAAGTTTTAGTTGATCAGTCATTTAATCTACTTTTCCCAGGATGGCTTTTGCTCATTGAGGTACGATTTATCACCAAAAATACTACGATCAAGCTCAATACCCGCATCTTCCATTTCTTTATAGAAAGTTGGAGCATATCCACAACCTGTATAGTCTCCCGTTATCATGCCATCCGCACTTTTACCTGTTCTGTTAAATTCGAATATTTTTTGTAGCAGCACGACATCACCTTCCATACCATCAACTTCTACTATGCTGGTGATTCGTCTCTTGCCATCACTGAACCGGGTTTGTTGGATAATAATATCAACCGCAGACGTTATCTGTTCACGTATTGCCCTAACCGGGAGTTCTATACCCGACATCAACACCATTACTTCGAGACGGGACAGGAAATCCCTTGGTGAATTAGCATGGCCAGTTGTCAATGAGCCGTCATGCCCTGTATTCATTGCCTGCAACATATCAATAGCTTCACCACCACGACACTCACCTATAACAATCCTGTCTGGCCTCATACGTAGAGAATTTTTCACCAGATCACGTATAGATACCTGACCTTTACCTTCCACATTTGACGGACGACTTTCCAGTGTTATTACATGTTCCTGATGAAGCTGTAATTCTGCTGCATCCTCTATGGTCACTATACGTTCAGTCGAAGGTATAAAGTTAGACAGGATATTCAATGTGGTTGTTTTCCCTGAACCGGTACCACCAGATACAACAACATTTTTTTTATTTCTAACGCAAACATCAAGAAAATCTGCCATATCCTGCGTAAGAGACCCCATTTTCACAAGATCGTCTATGCTGAAACGATATTTAGGAAATTTTCGTATTGTTACAACCGGCCCATTCAAAGCCAGCGGAGGAATAATTGCATTAACACGAGACCCATCTGACAGCCTGGCATCGACCATGGGTGATCCTTCGTCAATGCGCCTGCCTAATGGTGTAACAATTCTTTCGATGATACTCATTAACGAATCATTGCTATTAAAATAGGTGCCTGATTTCTGTATTTTTCCGGACTGCTCAATATAGATATCATTAGGGCCATTGACCATAATTTCGGTAATGGTGTCATCTGCCAACATGGGTTCAAGTGGACCCAGGCCGATTGCCTCAGATACTATCTCCGATATAATTTCTTTTTCTGATTTAACTTTTGGTATTTCAAGGTCATTTCTTTTTATAACCTCACGCGCAGATTTTACAGCCTCTTCCCGTAATTGGTCAGATGACATATTGTGCATCGTTGTACGTTTATACATGTCCAGATGTTCTAGCACGAGCATATGTACTTTTTTCCTGAATTCAAACAATCCATCATCATCTTTACGATTGGCTAAAATGACAATATTAGATTTCGTACTATCTTCATCTACTTTGGCTTCAGGCCTTGTTATAGTTTGTATGCTCTGCATTACTGTAGTTAGAAACAGGTTACCTATATTAAAAGCATCCCCATCATTGAGCGGATGATTTTCGTTAATTCTCTCACCATCAACCCAGGTACCATTCGTACTATCAAGATCCTGTATAAAAATACCGCTATTACCGACGACTATTTCCGCATGATATTTCGACGCAAAAGGGTCAATCAAAACAATATCAGCATCGGCTGCCTTACCCATACTGTGCGTACCAGCAGCAAGCTTATGCCGTATTGATTTACCTTTTTCATCCTGTATGTGAAGTTCAATCATCATCTTTACCTAGTCGAGCAAATGGAAATCCTGATCTACATTGCTTTGCTTTCTGAGTTCGCTTGCACGCTCGACCCATCTTTTGTTTATTTTATGTTCCGGATCAATAATGTGGGGTGTAACCAGAATAACCAGTTCTGTTTCGTTATTCTTGAATTCGCGCGACTTGAATAATTCACCCAGAATGGGAATATTGCCTAAACCAGGTAGTTTATCGACGGATTTTGCAGAGTCCGTATTGACCAGACCTGAAATCACCATCGTTTCACCTTGCTTAACATTCATATCTGTATCAGTTTTTCGTGTAAGAAAACCGGGTATATCGAGTACCCTGATCGAGTCATCAACGGTACTTATTTCAACGCTGACATGCGTCGAAATATAACCCTCGGGGTCGGAAACAGGCTCCATTTTGAGAATAATGCCATATTTTTTGAAGGTAACGTTGATAGAGCCATCCGTATTTCTCACCGGTAGAGGTATCTCACCGCCTGCAAGGAACTCCGCCTTACCTCCGCTTCGGCAAGTTAATTTTGGCTCTGCCAATAATCTGGCATTACCGTCATTAGCCATAAGGTTAATAACCGAGGTAAGGTTAGTGCCGATACCAAAATACGGATTACTTGAGCCCACATCAGCTGGTAACGAGCCCGGGTTACTTATATTAAAATCAGGTATTGGTCGAAATACATTATTAGTTACGTAATCATTAAGCACAGCATACTGAGGACCATTAATGACATCAGCCCAGTTAATGCCGATTCTTTTGAGTTCATTCTTTTTGACTTCTACAACCTTTACATCCATGTAGATCATTCCACGGAGTGTGATACCGCCGGATGTTACATAGCTGGTCACATTTGAAAACTGCTTACTTACGGCTTCCACCTTAAGTTGATCTGATTTTCTCAAACTGGCTCCTTCTATGATTATCTGATCACCAACCAGCCTGATACCCACACCTTCAATATCAGCAAGATGCTTTTTTACCTGATCAAGTACAATTTCAGGAGGCTGATCGAGTATGCGAAGAAGGTAATGTTTCTGCGCCCCGCCGCGCTTCCAGACACGTAGGTCAGTCATGCCTATTTTTTTGCCTATTATAAGTATTTGACCTGCATCGCGTAATACTTTGACACTTGCCAGTTTTCCACTTCCTATGGATACGCGGGAAACACCGCGGTGAGAAAGAATCTCAGTTTGTCCAACATAGATTTCAAGCACTTCTTCATGTGTTTGTGATAAAACCTTGCCTGAATATGACGCCAATAGAACAGACGAAATAATTAAAGTCAGAACTGACACAATTCCCTTGTGATATTTAGATAACATTCCTTCCATGACCTTATATTAACCCCCGATAATAATATCAACCTTTGGATAGGCTCTTTTTTTCTTTTTTACTTTTCCTAGCAGATTATTAATCGTAACCTGCTCTGATAATTCGTTCCCGGCCACATTTGACCCCTCATCCTTACCTGATCTTAAAACAACCGTTACATTACCTATGTCTCGTGCATGAGTTATCCTTGCAGCATTAAGTGGCGTAACGGAGATAGTAATTGTTTGATACGAACCGTTTTCGTTTATTCTTCCCTCATCATCTATAATTCCGCCTGTTGCCAGAATATTTACGTTCTTCAAGAGTGGCAAGGTTACACTTTTTCCAGTCCGCAAGGTCACCATAAGGTCTATTCTATCGCCCGGCCTTAAAAGACCTGACATAGATGAAACAATATCCACAGGAAATGTAAGGCCCCGATGATCTTTCTCGATCAAATTTGAAAAACCACCGCCCGTTTTTGAAGCCAGGAAATTCGTCAATAATGATTCACCTGCATTAAGTGACTGCATAATGCGTTTGCCTACGACTGAATCTGAGTACTGTGCACGAATAGCCGCTGCATGCACATAACTGGTTGGCATTTCCCGAATTGCCAGATTGTTGTAGCTCAGGATGTCCCCTACGCGCAAATTCTGTTTGGCGACGACTATTTTTATTGGCTTGTATTTATCAGACAATCTATTTTGCTCATCTTGTACCTTGCTGTTGATATAGTCATCGGTGAAGTAAGCTGCCCCACCACCACTCGCGATGGCGCCCAGCAATAGTATTGTGGTCGCTTTATTGACTGCCATGTCACATCCTCCTCATATAATTATATTTGTGGTTGAGCTATTGCCCAGGTGTATTCCGCCTGGTGACTTGTTAGACCATCTTTCACTTTATCGACAAAACTCCAGGTTACAACAATAGCCGCTGCAACAAGCAGATACTCGACTACAGTGCTTCCTTTTTGTTTACACTGACGCATCACGCTACCCCTTTATCCAATGTATCATGACTATTGACCTGTTATCTTTTATAGTATTTTTCCCCATAAATATTAGCTGGCATAATTCTTTTCCCTTTTGATATTCAAGTGTCTGCCCACGATTTTCTGCAGAACCTTCCTGTCCTATCCAGCCATTTCTTTGCAATATTGATCGATACCATTGCTTCTGCATTGAAGCCGATCGATACGAACTCAACGTGATGGTTTCTGATTTGACGCCCATATCAACACTATGGATACGTGAAACCACTTGCGAATCAGGGTATATCGGAAATTGTATTTTGGTCTGTTTGAATTCCTTGTTTCGCGTTACAACAAGCGAGCCTACGCTACCACTCTTGTTCTCGCGAACCTGTACCGAGTAGGTATAACCTCGATCTACGAATCCGATCGTTAGTTCATCGCCGATTTTCTGGTGCTTCAATTGCCCCATACCCTGAACCTTCCATCTCGACTCAAAATGCCTGACAACATCCTTCGGGCTCCTGTTTATGCTGAAATTCTGTATCGACATCGGCTGCCCGTTATAGATCATCTTTTTTGCTACCCACTCTGTTTTCATACCATGCATCACATCAAACAGGGGTAGATTGATACTTGTCAGATCTTCTGCATACAGAGGCCTGATCAGCGTAACAGTCATTGCAAGTGTTATTAGTATCTTATGCATTATTTTTTATACGTACTTAGCAGAACCGTAGTTTTTGCTGCCGACTCCACATTTTTCGCTGCCTTTCCTTCCTTGTAGAAAGGTATGATTGAGACCAGCCTTGCAGGTACAGCCAGACAACGCACTGCATCATCTAATACGAGTTTACCTACCCTCTGCTTGTACATTGCCTCCGTAGGTGCAGTCCATGCGTTAGATAGAATGGTTCCTCCCGAGTTGAACGTCAAGGTACTGTTCTTTGGATCAGGGTCATTGGTGGCTGTCGCAAAATTCTTAACGCTCGAAGTAATATTAATGGAAGAATAGGTGCGCGAACCCAGGTTCATGCCTCGCTTAAAATCTACTCCAGGCAGGTTTTTGCAATCTGAAATAAACCGGCCCAGGCTTGCATTGCTGACTTGCGTGATAGAGTCCATTGCGCTCCCCACCAAGGGTACACCACTGTAAGCAAATGCATCTATCGGTCTGTTTTTGACAGGTGATACATTCTCCCCAACAGTAACTGTTATTCTCTTTTTTCCTTTTGGCGCCAGCGCAAGCATCTTTTTCCCCGTGCCATCTACCCATAACTTATTTTCTGTTATTTTCTTACTTGCCATTCCCTGCATCTGACTGCCATAGAAGCGCTGGTCAATCTCCGTCGCTATCTGGTCTTCTGTTTTGGTATTCTCATTATCATTCCAACGGCCCTGAGGCCCTGCCCACACAGTACGCTCCCATACTGCATAACGGTTTGCCTCAATATTCTTTTGCTTGAAATCGATATATTTTCCTATCATGGGCACGGCGATAAATACAGGAACAAAAAAGGCCAACGAGACCAGAAACTCTACAGTAGAGCTACCCATAGATTGATTGCCATTCATCGTGCCACTCTTTCGATCTAGCATTTTTCCCTGCTCCATGTCAGTCCATTGTTACGTAAGCTGGCGAGCAAAATAACTCTTTTTTAACGGCATATGATTTATTAATTTCTACTGCCTGTAAAATATATTGCTCACCTGGCTTACCCATTTTTGCATACAGGTCTATTTTATGACCAAACATAATGGCAGTACAGCTCTCCACCTGACTGTACTCTCTTTCAAAGTCACTGAAAGTCGTTGTAAATATCTCTCGCTTGCAAGGTTCACCAAGCACACTGGATTGTCTGGCAGGTAATCTTTTGATGCCGAATAGCGCGTCACTATTTTTGAAGCTCGACGTAATAAAAGCATCTATATTTGTCCTGACTTTTTTATTGAGTTGCATTCTGCTATTCGCATCTACATTCACACCAAAATAACCGTAACCGACCTTTTCAGACCGGTTATATTCCAGCGAATATTTCGGAGTCTTTACGCTAATGCGGTCATACTCATAGGCCTTGTGTTCAGGTGCATAGCTCATCAGTTTTGATGTAAGCTTCTCAACTTCAGCCGACACATCAATTCCCTGCCTCTGTTTTTCAAGATACATATCCATTTCCCTATGGTACGAATCAAACATCTTGTTATATTCTGCATCATCCAGATTCCAGATTTTTCCAAACAGGCGATCCCAGCGATATTCCTTCCAGATAATAACCTCTGCCAGTTCATCGCCCCTTACATCTGCAGGCGCCCCTGTTGACTTTTGCTTACTGATTTCCAACTCATCAGTAATTTGGTACTTTATATAAATAGCATTAACGATGTTCGGGAATGCCTTACCCGGGCAGGTTTTAGCATGGCCTGCAACTGGCATTAATAAAATGGCCAATAATCCACAAAGATATTCTCCACATTGCTTCCACCCTGAATCATATCTGCTTAATACCATGACAGACTAGATATCATTACTGGTCAGCCTTACCTGCCAGAATGGGTTATATAAATTCGCGTATTCACCATTGCCTGCTTTGAGAAAGCCTTTCTCTGGTCTGTTATGAAATATTTCCGCCCTCGATAACGCTGCCAGTCGTTGTGCACCAGGCTTCATACCCATTAATTGCATGAAACGCGTAGTCGAAACAGGCATTGTTGCCAATGCAGAGACTTTCAATGTCTGATCAGAATCCTTGCCCGGCTTTCTCAGATCATAGTAACCTGTTACGCCTTTATAACCTTTCATGAATTCACGTGCTGATGCCTTACCGCTTGCAACGGTACTACTCTTCCAGCCTTTTGGTGTCCACCAGCGGTAAACCAGTTGATCGCTGGCCTCCCAATTAGTTTTTTTACCTGACATAGTGTGCTTCGTACTACCGTATTTATTAAGTTTAACTACAAACAAATTAACACCCCACCCGCGGTTACCCGTGATCCAGGGACGCGATATACCATAGCTGTCTGTTACCATTTTCTTCAGGCGGCCTTTGTCATTTTTTGCGTTATAGCCTTTAACATATTGCAACATTTTTGCTATATCGGTAACAACCTGCACAGCGGCGATTTTACCCCCTGTAGTATGGACATCACTTTTATTATTTACCCGTATCGATGGATGGTATGACTTGGCTACCTTATCCATGATTTTGACATTCAGTGGACCACCTACTGACATAACTCCATTCATACTCCATTGGCTTGCCACTTGAGCGCCATACATCAATTTATTCAGATAATCTGCACCATAGGTAATAACCGGCGCAATCTTTTCCGTCCCCTGTTTAACCCAGGTAAGCACCTTGTTGACTGCTGCAACGGCAGGGCCAACATACGGGACAAACCGCGTATAGTTATCCAGTTTATCTATGGACTCTTGAACATACCTGAGCCAGGATACATAACTGACCATATGCCCGATGGCCACATGGTTGGCGATCATTGCCCTGTTGGAATACGCTAGGAAATTCAGATTTCTGGCGACATAGATAGCGCCACTATAGGCTGCGGCATCGGCTGCATTGACCAGGCGGGATTTTTCAGAAGTGGTTTGGCCAGTGTTGTACATTAATACAGCTGTCATGGCCGTTGCCATGACCAGAAAAACACCTAGTATCAGTGCCTGTCCTTTCTGGTACCCAGGAAATATTGATATACATTTTCGCATTACGCAAGCCATCCCTAGTCTACGTACTAGTAAGAATTTGTGAACCACCAACCTGAAGCAGGTCAGTGGTTACATTTCAAATCTTATAGGTATTGCCTAGTTGCCTGATGCAAATGTAGCCATAGTCTTGCCCTGAGCAGCATTGTTCTCTGCAGCAGTAGCTTGACCTTGAGCTGTGTTGGTAGCATTAGTACCATCTTGACCGGAAATTTCCATCGCCATACTGGCCATTTGATTGCTAACTGTGTCACCCATAAAACCGACTACACCGATGGCTGCAACAGCGATCAGTGCAACAATAATCAGGTATTCAGACATGCCTTGTCCGCGTTGACGGGTTTTTCCTACAGTTTGCTTATTATTTAGATGTGTCATTTACACTCTCCTTTAGTCCATGTGTAGTAGATGTGAGTTGTTCCACTTGCTTCCTTATCCCACATGCTTTCAACTTATAGCAGAATATTTTTTGATCGTAAACAAAAAATGTGAAATAAATCACTTTTTTCTTGCTTAGATAGACGTATTTCATCAGAATAATGCTTATAGCGTTGATAACAAGGAAGTTAGATCTGATGCATATCGTACTCTCGGCACTGCTGTTTATACTAGCCTTGCCTCCTGCAAGCATACCTCTGACCGGCTGTTTTTTTCTGCTTCCCGTATTAATCCATCACGTCAGAAACAGTCATCACAATAGCTGGATCAGTGGTCTGTTGCTGGGTTTTACGATATCTGCCTATGCCTTCTTCGGTGCATGGTCTTACAGCATCAAGCTCTACCTGCTTATCATTTTCCTGACCACAATTGCCTTTACCTTGCTGGTAGTTTCCATTGTTTTTCTTTTCAGGGTCAATAAATTACTGGCATTAGCGATAGCCCCTGTTGTCTGGCTTGGAAGCATATTGGTTCTGCATGCCCTGCAAGCACCGGTTGGCCTTGGGCTACTCCTTACCCCCACACCCGAGCTGCTTTTACCTGCTGCTTTTGGCGGCCAATATCTACTGGAATACCTGATCATTGTTTTTCAGATTCTCTTGCTGACGACCTATACAGGGAGCAGCAAACCTGTCATGCGACTGGCATTTCCGGTTATTTTCGTGACGATTCTAACACTTGCACACAACATCCCCATAGCTTCGCCTCTCGAATCGGCTGATAAATTGTCTGTTAAAATTGTGCAAAGCAATATTCATCCGCTAACAACACTGAATATGCCATCTGATGGCCAGATAGAGTCTTTACAGAATTCAAGATTAAGAATTCTTCAGCACATGGCCCGTAAAAAGGAATTTCCTGAACTGCTTATATGGCCTGAAGTTAATTTTTCCAAATATGAATTCAGGAACAGGGATAATATCAGTCATTTCGCACGACAATATGGCTTGAATATGCTGGTTGCCAGTCCTGACAAATCCCCTGCAGGTGATTCGTACAGTGCTATTTTTTCTATATCATCATCCGGCAAGATACTGGACAGAAGGAGTAAGCAGTTATTGGTTCCTTTTATCGAGACGGAGGTACCTGCCCATAACCAATGGCTGCCACACTTTCAGCTACCAGGTAAACCGGGCTCCCTGATTTGTTTCGAGTCCGCATTTTCAGGTCCGTCTGCCAGCCTTGCAGAAGCAGGCGCAGGTTTGATCGTCATTGCCACGAATGATGCCTATGCAGGCCCTTCATTCATCCCCTTGTTACATTTCGAATTGTCGCGTATTCGCGCAATAGAAACCGGCCGGACCATTGTTCGAGCCGCAAATGGAGGACCCTCTGGCATAATCAATCGTAATGGAAAAGTACGGAAACAATTACCTGTATTCACAGAAGATACCATTAGCGATAATATCAATATTTTCTATGACAAGACTTTTTTTGTTGAGCACTATAAAAAGATAATGATCTTGTACCTAACTGTTTCAGTGTTGGGATTCCTGTCTCTGATATTGTTATTTCTAAAGCATGGAAATCAAAAACAGCACCAACATGTTATGTATGGAAAAATCGCCTATAGCAGTATTTTTCTCTCGCTAATACTCCTTGTGCAGCATCGGCTAATTTACACTACCTATCAAGATGCCACAAACAAAAGCGCATCATCAAATTTCTTGCATTTCCAGGATGCTCAATTTAATGAAAAACGTAAATATGACTCTCTGAAGGCCAGATCTGCCAGTGAAAGTCTCCTGTCAGCCACCACCTTCCTGCTACGCGATTATGGCAACAATACAAAATTAAACGAGTTAACATCATATCTTTCCGGGCCAGTGGAACCGTTTCAGCTGATTAAATCAATCGCACAAGCACATGACTATTCTATTAAAGACCTGAATTATACACCCGTACAAAACACCTCTATCACCACTCCCTGCCTGGCATTACTGGTATCTGGCGAAACGGTTGTTATTCGAGAATACAATACGACTCGCACAACAATATTTTCACCCTATAACGGCATGGAACATGCCCTCAAAACAAACTCATTCAACAAAAAATGGACGGGGCAAACTATCATTTTTAACACTACAATAAAACACTGGGATTGATGAAAAGCTACCCTATTACAGAGACTGATTGTTTCCATCACGGCAGTATTTGCAATCTATATATGATAGATTGCAAACCACGAATTGTGGTTAAGATGCTACGTAATACATATCATAACAACAAAACTATTATTGACCGGTTTAACCTTGAACAGCAAATACTCGAAATCCTTGAGTCAGAAAAAACACCTGAGTTAGTCGATATTGACATCCAGTCTGATAGCCCTCATTTTGCATATAAACATATAGACGGAATCAGCCTGGATAATATTATCAGCACTCCTGCTGTGACAAACCTGGAACCAGTAAAGGTAATCAGGCAGTTACTGACAATACTCTCGCATTGTTATGATGCTGGAATTGTTCATTCTGATATATCACCCGATAACATCTTGATCGACAAACAGGGTGAGTTATACCTGATAGACTTCGGTTCTGCTGACTTACTAACCAATACACACCCTGACACCTCAACATGGATATCAAAATATCGTTACTGCTCACCTGAACAGGCACAGGGCAGATGCTGGACTTACCAGAGTGACCTCTACCAGTGTGGCCTGATTTTTTATGAGTTATTGACCGGCAGGAGTCTTAATGATGGCAAAGGCAAGGAAACATTGGCCATCGCTGCCAGGCCGCATGACCTGGATTTACAGTCTATACCCGAAAAATACCATTCGATTCTATCCCGGATGCTGGAAACCGAGCCGGAAAATCGCTGTACAAGCCCCAGGGAGACTTTAATTTCACTAAACACTATCTAATATTATCTACGGTTGTAAATAAGCTGAAATAGGATAGACTCGCTGTACATACCCTAGGTTGGGTGATATTTATTTCGAAAAGGAGTTCGTCGTGTTAGTGCTTGAAAGAAAATCGGGTGAATCCATTCTCATTTACCCAAACGATGATATCAAACCCGACATGACTGTTGAGGAGCTTTTTTCGGACGGTCCGATCCGTGTAGCCGTAAAATGCCGTGATCACATAGCAGTCAAGCTGGCTATCGATGCGCCTCATAAAATGAAAATTTTACGAAGAGAACTCAAGGGCAATACATGATACTGCCTTTCCTTCATACAAGCCTCGCCGTAATGAAAAAAATATAGTATATTCTGATTCTATAACAATAATTTATACCCTTTTAATTTATGAGCACCTTTAAACGCTCTACTGTCATAGATAGTTGCCGCGGACTTGCAGTTGTGATGATGATCGTTTATCACTTCTGCTATGACCTCACCTATTTCAATCTCGTTTTATTTAATTTTCAACAGGATCCATTCTGGCAGAACTTCAGGTCTGTCATTATCTCGCTATTCCTTGCTATCGTCGGCATTTCACTGACTCTGGTTAAATACCATAAGGTATCAAAATCAAAAATAATCAGGCGCATCGTTATATTATTTCTCTGCGCCGCACTGATAACACTGGTTTCCTATTTTCTGTTCCCCGGAAGGACCATTGTATTCGGTATCTTACATTTTATAACACTGGCCAGCATTCTTGCCCTGCCATTCATTAACAGGCCTGTACTTAGCCTGCTGACCGGTGTCAGCCTGATTATTATAGGCATCAACGTTACGCATACCGCTTTTAATCAAACCTACTTGCACTGGATAGGTTTAATGACTTTCAAACCGGCAACAGAGGATTATGTGCCGCTTCTACCATGGCTGGGTGCAGTGTTGTGCGGTATTTATATTGGCTGGCTACTAAACGAGACAGGTTTAGGAAAAAAAATACTTCAGACTGATACAAACAAGTATATAACAGGATCCTTTCAATGGCTTGGAAAAAACAGCCTTCTGGTTTACATGTTACATCAGCCAATCCTGTTTGCATTGCTTTGGTTATTCATCAAACTGACCTGAAGCTCACTTACGCTCCAGTAAGCGACGCACCGGAGCAAACGTCTTGCGGTGCACTGGCAAGGGCCCAAACTCATTTAGTTCAGCCATGTGTTGCTTTGAACCATATGCCTTATGCTTATGAAATGAGAACTGTGGATATAATTCATGATACTCAACCATCATGCGATCCCGTTCCACTTTTGCCAGGATGGATGCAGCACTGATTGATGCTATTTTACTATCTCCTTTGACTATAGTATCAACAGATATCGCAATATCCGGCGCTTTATTGCCATCCACCAGTACATGCTCTGGTGTAACGTCCAAACCCTCAATAGCACGCTTCATGGCCAGCAGGCTGGCCTGCAAAATATTAATGTCATCGATCTCATCTACGCTTGCCTGCGCTATTGAATAAGACAAGACAGATTCGATAATTTGCGGGTAAAGAAACTCACGTTTCTTCTCGCTTAATTTTTTTGAATCCGCCAAACCTTCAATGGGTCGTTCGGGGTCCAGTATCACTGCAGCAGCGACCACCGGGCCCGCCAATGGCCCTCTTCCCACTTCATCAACACCGGCGGTCAATAAAGGATAATCCGCTACTGTTTCATTCATATAACCTGACCCTTGGTAATAAATTCCGCGATAACCTTGCCTGCCTGCTTGTCTTCAGTCTGCCTGAGCTGTTCGTGTATATCTCGATAACACGTAATTAACTCATCGTTTCCGCGCGAGTCAACTAGCTTCATTAATGCATTAGACAGGTTTGCCGTTGTTGCGTCATTTTGTATAAACTCTTCAACCAGTTGCTTATCCGCCAGTATATTTGGCAGAGAATAGAGCGAGACCTTCAGTATTTTCAGTTTTCGTAATAACCACAGGGTCAGGCCATTCATTTTATATGCCACCACCATTGGCTTTTTTAGCAACATGGCTTCCAGTGCGGCTGTACCCGAGGCAAGCAAAACATAATCTGCAGCCTGCATAACCATACGCGATTTCCCGGACACAAGCTTAATCGGTAAGCTTGCCTTCTTTTCATCAAGCACTTGCTGAAAGATATTCCGGGTCGCATCAGTCGCAAATGGAACAATAAATTCGAGTTGATTATCACGCCTGAAACATTCAATGGCTGTATCGACAAATACAGGCGCCAGTCGTTTTACTTCAGATCGTCTGCTACCCGGCAGCAAGGCAATGAGGTTTGCATCATGATTAATCTGAAGTTGATCTCGCGCACTTATTATATCCGGTTTAACGGGTATCATGGACGCAAGAGGGTGTCCGACAAATCGAGCAACAACATTGTTTGTTTTATAAAAATCCACCTCGAAAGGAAACAGGGTCAGCATCAGGTCAATTGAGCGCGCCATTTTTTTTACACGCCACTGGCGCCATGCCCAAACCGAAGGGCTAACATAGTGTATGGTTTTTATTCCCGCTTCCTTCAGGCGTCTTTCCAGACCAAGGTTAAAATCAGGCGCATCTATACCGATAAAAACATCCGGATTTTTAGCCAATATTTGCGTAAATAATGTCTTACGCATTTTCAGCAACTTTGGTAGATGTGACAACACCTCGACCAGGCCCATGATAGACAATGACTCCATCGGATACAGTGATTCACAGCCTTGTTTTTTCATTTCAGGGCCGGCGATACCAATGAACTTGGCATCAGGATAAACTTGTTTCAGGGATCGGATCAGGTCGGCACCGAGCAAATCCCCCGATGCTTCACCTGCGACTAATGCTATGCACACCATGACTGGTTAACGAACTACCTGACTATTCCACGCTGGCTGTTTTCAAGGAAATCTGAAAATCCGACCAGTGCATCGCAAGACTGACTCATTTCCTTAATTTCCTTTTTCGCATCGGCAAATAAAAGCTCAGATTTATAAAGCACTTTATAGGCGCGCTTTAACTCTTGCACAACATCCTTGTTAAAACCGTGACGCTTCAAGCCTTCGGTATTGAGCCCATGTGGCGATGCGGGCTGACCGGATGTCATGACATAAGGTGGAATATCTTTCAGCACCGTAGAATTAATACCTGTAAAGCAGTGTTTTCCTAATACGACAAATTGATGGATCAAACTAAAACCACCCAGGATTACGTAATCCTCAACCGTAACATGCCCGGCAAATGTCGTACCATTTGCGAAAATTGTCCCGTTACCGACAATACAGTCATGCGCTATATGCACATAGGCCATGATCCAGTTATCAGAGCCAATTTTAGTAATGCCACCCCCCTGCACTGTGCCACGATTTATAGTGCAGGATTCACGAATCAGGTTTCTGTCACCAATTTCGAGCAAGGTTGGCTCATCTGCATATTTTTTATCCTGGGGATCTTCCCCGATTGACGAGAACTGCAGAATCTTGTTGTCTTCACCAATCTTTGTCGGGCCCTTTATCACAACATGCGGACCTATGACTGTACCTTTGCCTATCTCTACGTCTGCACCAATAACACTGTAAGGGCCAACCTCGACATCTTCTGCCAGTTGCGCCTTGGAATCTATGATTGCAGTTGGGTGGATCAAGAATCAATTTCCTTTTCGGCGCACATCAACTCGGCCGTAGCCACGGCTTTGCCATCGACTTTCGCTTCTGCGGCAAATTTCCACATGGGACCTTTTCTCTTGAGTATCTTGACTTCCAGCACTAACTGGTCACCAGGCTCGACAGGTTGCTTGAACCTGGCCTTGTCAATTGCGACAAAGTAATACAGGGATTTATCGGAAGGCTTACTGTCATTGGTTTTAAATGAAAGTATGCCCGTCGCTTGAGCGAGAGCTTCCAGTATAAGTACGCCCGGCATGACCGGACGCTGCGGGAAATGACCTGTAAAATAATTCTCGTTAAACGTTACATTTTTTACGGCAGTTAGATATTCACCTTCCTTGAAATCTATAACCTTATCTACCAACAAAAAAGGATAGCGATGCGGCAAGTACTGCAACACCTCATGGATATCCATAGTATTCTCTGATGACATATTGTTACCTTATTTACTTATTTTCTAATAATTTCTCGAGCTTGCGAATTCTTTTTGCCATAGCATCCAGACTTCGAAAACGAATAAAATTCCGGTGCCATTTGGCATTGGTCTCCAGTGGAGTACCTGAGGAATACAGCCCCGGCTCATTAATACTTTTTGTGACGGTTGATGCTACGGTCAACTGAACTTTATCGGCAATATCAATATGGCCTACTATGCTACTCGCCCCGCCTATTGCGCAATATTTACCGATACTGGTACTACCTGCAATTCCGGTACATCCGGCTATAGCAGTGTGTTCGCCGATCGCTACATTATGTGCCACCTGAATCTGGTTATCGAGTTTAACACCATTTTCAATCGTCGTGTCTTCCAGCGCACCGCGATCAATTGTAGTATTGGCGCCTATTTCTACTTCATCACCTATACGGACCGAACCTAATTGTGGCACTTTAAGCCACTTACCATTATCGTTAGCAATACCAAAACCGTCTCCGCCAACCACCACGCCGGGATGCATCAGTACGTTTTTACCTACACTGACTCCATGGCAAATCGTTATATTGGCAACCAGTCTACTATTGGCTTTTATTACAACATTGTCTTCGATCACGCAGCCTGGGCCGATGCACACATCTTCACCTATAGCGACGTTCTTGCCGATGACACAACAGGCTGCAATACTTGCACTTTCATGAATACTGGCGGAGTCGTCTACAACTGCGCTGTGATGTATTCCGGCTGTAGTCTTGTCAGGTGGATTCAGTTTGCTGGCGATACGCGCATAGGCAAGGTATGGATTGTTAGATACGATTGCAGATACAGGGCAACTATCCAGATCATTCTCTTGCAGAATGACAGCAGCTGCTTTTGTATTATTCAGGAATTTACTATAACTGCGGTTTGCGAGAAAGGTAATACTGTCTGGCGTGGCATTCTGAATAGTTGCCACTCTTGAAACCATGTGATCTACCTGACCATGCAGCGTTCCACCAACCTCAGTAGCCAGTTCTTGCAGAGAAAATTCTGCCATTTAATTTACAGATGGTGTTATGGGCTTGGCAGGTGGTGCACTCTTGAATTCATCTGATAAAACCTTGAGTATATCCTTGGTAATATCAACCCGATCGGATGAATACAACACGCCTTCGCCGACGACAATATCGTAATTATTTTTCGATGCAACAGCAATAATCGCGCGCTTCACACGCTTCTGCAGTTTACGCAACTCTTCGTTACGCCTGATATTCAGATCTTCCCGGTAATCTTCCTGGGCACGGCGAATCTCACGTTTAGTATCACGCACATTCCGTTCCAGTCGGCGTAATTGAGACTCGCTCATCTGTATACCCTGCTTGGCAAGCTTGTCTTCATATCCACGTAGTTTTTTGCGCAAATCAATCAGCGCCTTGTTTCGAGGTGCAAATTCGATTTCTAGTCGTTTGTTTGCAGCAACTGCCTGGGGTGACTCTTCCAGTGCCTTTGCTACATTAACAACGGCCAGTTTTGAATTTTCGGCATTCGCATGTGGAGCGGCAAAAGCCATGCCCATGGAAAGACCCAAAACCATAATGAATTTTTTCAGCATAATTTAAACTCTACTAAAATGTTTATAGTGCCCCACCCAGTGAAAATTGAAAGCTCTGGGTATCATCACCAGGTTTATCATTTATAGGTGAAGCCAGACTAAATACCAGTGGTCCGACAGGTGATAGCCATTGTACTGACACGCCCACCGAGCCTCTAAACTGTTTGATAGAAAAATTATCTATACCCGCAAAGATATTTCCCGCATCAAAAAATGCACTCATTCTGACTGAACTTGCATCGTCAGCAAATGGTGGGGGAAATAATAATTCGACAGTGCCGACAGTCTTCAGGTTCCCGCCTATTGGCTCACCTGTATTCGGTGGTGATTTGGGCCCAAGGCTATTGTCATCGTAGCCACGAATGCTTCTTACGCCACCTGCAAAGTAATTCTCGAAAAATGGCAGGCTTTCAGTTTCCCCATAACCGTTACCATAAGCGATTTCCCCCTTCATGAGAAGAGATAAATGCTTCGAAAACTTAACATATCTGTGCTGTTTGTAGCTAAGCTTGTAAAATTCCAGGTCCCCTCCAGGCAGGGCGACCTCACCAGCAATGTTATGATACGTACCTTTTGTGGCAAATATCGCCTTGTCACGTGTATCATGGGCCCATCCCACACCTAAAGTAAGTGTATCGAACTCATTACCATGCAGCTGGGTAAATGCCGTTACTGCCGGAAATGAGGTATCCGTTGTTTGCAAATCGGTCTGGGCATAGGCAATACTGAAATTAACTCTGTCACTTTCATTTAACGGTATGCCGTAAGTCATTGATAGTTGGTTCACATCCGTAATGTAATCTGCCAAATTTGCCTCACTGGCATCGGTTTCCTGCGAGGAAATCGAAAACCCTCTACTCACTCCGTCAATGGTGTAATAAGGATTGTGATAGTTGATACTAAAACCCGTCGTGACATCACTATTACTGGCACTCACACCTACCCGCTTGCCTGTGCCCAGGAAGTTATTCTGGTTGATACTGCCTGATAGAAGAACCCCACCCGACTGGGAATAACCGATACTGGCAAGAAAATTACCCGATGGCCGCTCTTTCACCGAGTAATTGACGTCTACCTGGTCTGTCGTTCCTGGAACCACCGGCGTTTCTATGCTCACTTCTTCGAAAAAGCCCAAACGATCCAGTCGGGTCTTTGAGCGGTTAACTTTCTTGGTGGAAAACCACCCTCCTTCCATTTGGCGCATTTCCCTGCGCAAGACAATATCGCTGGTCTTGATATTACCACTCATATTAATTCTTCGGACATAAACACGTTTACCCAGATCAATGAAAAAGGTGAGTGTTACTTCCCTGGTTTTCTCATCAATATTCGGGACAGTGTTAACATTGGCGAAGGCATATCCCTCATCACCCAGGCGTTGGGAAATATTAGTTACGGTTCTGCTTACCTGCTTCTGTGAAAAGATTTCTCCAGGTGCGATGACAATCTGTTTGACCAGTTCATCCTTAATGATCAGGCTGCCGGCAAGTTTCAACTCCTTTACCTTGTACTGGCCGCCTTCGTCTATATTGATGGTTATATAGATGTACTTCTTGTCAGCTGAAATGGATACCTGTGTCGATTTGATTTTAAAATTAAGGTAACCCTGATTGAGATAATACGAACGCAAAATTTCCAGGTCTGCAGACAGTTTCTGCTTTGAATACTGATCATTACCAGTATAAAAAGAAAACGTGGTAGGTGTGCTCAAGGTAAACAGTTTTCTTAAATCACTTGTCTTGAATACCGTGTTGCCAATGATATTAATCTCGCGAATCTTGGCAATAACACCTTCTGACACAGTCAGGAAAACAGCGACCCTGTTCCTTTCAAGCGGCGATACCGAAGACTTAATTTTAACGCCGTATTTACCGTTGCTGAAATACTGTCGTCTCAGCTCTTGCTCAACCTTGTCCAGCAAGGAACGGTTGAATACACGCCCCTCGGCAAGCCCGACATTTTTCAAACCAGCGAGTAACTCCTCACTATCTATATCCTTGTTACCGCTAATCTCGATTGTTGCAATCGATGGTCTCTCTACCAGTTCAACAACAAGAATCTGGCCTTCCTGTTTGAGCTCAACATCCTTGAAAAAACCGGTTTTAAATAATGCCTTGATAGACTGCACCGACTTACGCTGGTTGAACTCTTCATTCACCTTGACCGGCAGGTAGCTGAAAACAGTACCGGCAGAAATGCGTTGCAAGCCGTCGACTCTAATATCCTTAATGATAAAGGATTCAAAGGCCAGAACATGGGTTGCCTGAAGCAACAAAAAAATACTTATTAACAATCTAGTCATTACAGCGCCAATTATTTTATAAATTTTTTTGAAACCATGCGCTATAACGCAACCACTTTCATAAAAATTTCATTGCTATTATTAATACTTATCGGGCTATTAGATAAGCTTATCATCTAACCAAACAACCTAAGTATATCATTATAAAAAGCCAGCCCCATTAATGCTACTAGTAAGAATATACCGAACTGCTGGGCGGCAGCCTGAAACTGCTCTGAAACGGGTTTTCCAGTGACCATTTCGATCAGATAGTAGAACAAATGCCCGCCATCCAGGACCGGTATGGGCAACAGGTTCAACACCCCCAGGCTGATACTCACAATTGCGAGGAAAGACAGGAATGGAACCAGCCCGAGGCTGGCCGTGGTACCGGCGTACTGGGCAATCGTCAACGGTCCACTGATATTGCTCAATGAAGACTCGCCTATTATTATGCGACCGAGAACCCTTAACATCAGCACAGACATATCCCAGGTTCGAATGACGCCAGCTTGCAAGGCCTCAAGCGGGCTATACTCAATTTCTATATCAAGCATATCCCAGTATTTTTTTGGTAATTGCACCTGAACCCGGCCAATACTCTTGCCTTTCCTTTCAATCTGACCAACATCCAGTGGCAGCGTTAGCTCGGCACCGTTTCGTGACAAGGTCACCATGATTCTGCTGGATGGGTGATCAAGAATATAACGCAACCATTCTACCCAGCTGTTCACAGCAACATCATCCAGCCGCAAGATCAGGTCACCCTGCTTGAGTCCCGCCTTATACGCTGGACCATCTGCTATTATCTCGCCAAGTTCGGCCGGAGGAGACCAATGTTTCATACCCAGGGCCTGAACCAGATTTTTCTTTTCAACGGGGTCTGTCATGCCCTCGAAGCTCATGCTGCGTATGCGCTCTTTACCTTTTTGGTCCTGGACCGTTATCTCGACAGTTCGCTGGTCAAGCGCCGCATTCAGCAGGTTCAAACGTACCATGTTCCAGCTGGGTGTTTTTTTATCATCGATCTTCAGTATTCGGTCGCCATACTCGATACCGGCTCTGGAGGCATAGGAATCCGGCATTACATCGCCGACAATGGCTTTTAGTCCATGAACACCTGACATGTACATCAGCCAAAGAACAAAAATAGCAAAAAGAAAATTAAATATCGGGCCTGCTGCAACAATTGCAAATCTTTTCCAGACAGACTTGTTATTGAACGCATAGGGCTTGTCATGTTCTTCAACTTCAATATCGCTTTCACGCTCATCGAGCATTTTAACATAGCCACCCAGAGGCACTGCCGCAAGAATATATTCCGTTCCGTCCTTTTGTGATTTACGTTTCCAGACAGGCTTGCCAAAACCAATAGAAAATTTCAATACCTTGACACCACACCTGCGTGCCACCCAAAAATGGCCAAATTCATGCACCGCTATCAGAATTGCAAGAGCAATGATGAACGAGACAGGATATAAAAGCGCTTCAAACATTTACAATCATTTCCTTCAGTGGATTAACCCGGCAGCCTGTTCACGTGCCTGGCTATCTGCTGCCAGAATATCATCCAGACTATCGGCACTTGATATATTACTTGCGTTCAGTGTGGCTTCTATCACTTCGGCAATTTTATTAAAAGAAAGTTCGTTATTTAAAAAACTTTCTACCGCTATTTCATTTGCCGCGTTCAATATGGCAGGCGCTGTACCACCCTGCTCCATTGCCTGGTAAGCCAGGCGCAAACAGGGAAAACGCGCCAGATCGGCCTGCTGGAAATCCAGCCTGGCAACGTCAAAAATATCCAGTGACTCAACACCAGAAACCATGCGCTCCGGCCAGGCCAACGAATAGGCTATGGGCGTGCGCATATCCGGGTTTCCGAGTTGCGCAAGGACAGATCCATCGGAGTATTGAACCATGGAATGAATCACACTTTGAGGGTGTATCACTACCTGGACAAGATCAGGCTGGGTATGAAACAACCAGCAGGCTTCAATGACTTCCAGCCCCTTGTTCATCATAGTGGCAGAATCAACCGAAATTTTTCTGCCCATATCCCAGTTAGGGTGTGCACAGGCCTGATCGGGTGTTACATCAGCCAGCTGATCAAGCGGCATTTCCCGAAATGGCCCACCGGAGGCAGTCAAGAGAATTTTTGTCACCCCTTGCTCATCCATGCCTTGCACAAAATCTGCAGGCATGCATTGGAAGATCGCGTTGTGCTCACTGTCTATAGGCAACAGCTCAGCATTGTGCTTTTCTACTTCATCAAGGAAAAGTTTTCCTGACATGACCAGGGCTTCCTTATTGGCCAGCAAAATCCGTTTACCTGCGCGTGCTGCTGCGAGCGTCGGTAACAAACCAGCTGCACCTACGATTGCAGCCATTACAAAATCAACCTGTTCGAGTGCCGCCACCTCTTCCAGCGCACCGGCCCCTGTCAACAACCGGGTTTGCAGACCTGCGTCTTTCAACAAATCGGCAAAACGTGCTGCTGCGTGGTCATCAGCCATTACCGCAAATTCAGGCTCGAATTGCTGACACTGCTGAAACAAACGTTCTGCATCCTTGTTAGCAGTCAAGGCAACAACTTTATAACGATCAGGATGACGTGAAATAACATCGAGTGTGCTGACACCGATACTGCCCGTTGCTCCCAGTATGGTAATACCCTTCATATAATACCTGTTACCAATGCCACTAACATAAACAACGGAATGGCCGGTGTCAGTCCGTCTATGCGATCCAGTATGCCTCCATGACCTGGTAATAACTGTCCGCTGTCCTTGATCCCGCTATGGCGCTTCATGAGACTCTCGAACAGGTCTCCAATAACAGAGACCGGTACCAGTAAAAGACCAGCCAGGATAAACCACATTCTGGCGTCACCTTCTACTGGCAACCAGTAAGTTGCGACCAGTGTATAGAGCAAGACCAGCACTACGGCACCCATAACACCTTCCCAGGTTTTACCGGGGCTGACTCTGGGTGCGAGTTTGTGCTTGCCGAATGCTTTGCCAGCAAAATAGGCACCACTGTCTGCAACCCAGACTATAACCATGACAGACAACAGCCAGACAGGACCTTCATCAGAAATCGAATGTATGCTGACCAACGCCATCCATAAAGGTAGCAATACGAGGGTGCCGAAAAAGAGTTTTAATACAGTGCTGAAAACAGACCGCTGATCCATTACCCCGGGTACCAGGATCCACACAAATGCAAGTACCCACCAGGCTGCGGACAGGTAACCCGTTGTCTCCATCAAAAATCTGTCGCCTGTTCCCGGCCATAAAAAAAACAGTCCGGCAGCTGCAACTGCCACATACAACAATCGGATTACTTTATGTTTCAGGCCTGCCATGGCACTCCACTCCCAGGCACCCTGCAGAACAACCACAGCAAATATCAATGCAATTGCAGCCTTGGACAAATACAGTATTCCAGCCACCACCAATGGTATTAGTACCAATGCAGTCAGTATGCGCTGTTTAAGCATCTTCGGTTATTCCTTTTACCTGCTCACCTGTTTTGCCGAACCGACGCTGCCTTGAAGCATACGATTCCAATGCCTGATGAAATGCATCTTCATCAAAATCAGGCCATAACGCATCACTGAAATACAATTCTGTATAGGCCAGCTGCCATAAAAGAAAATTACTGATCCTTTGCTCACCACCGGTTCGAATAAACAAGTCAGGCTCAGGGAGATTGGCTAACGAGAGATAATCTGAAACCAGTTTTTCACTGATATCTGACGAACTGATTTCTTTGGATTCTATTTTTTCCGCAAGACATCGAAATGCGTTGGTTATATCCCAGCGACCACCATAATTAACCGCAATGCGTAACTCAAGACCGGAATTGGCGCTTGTCAGGTCTTCAGACTTCCTGATTTGTTTTTGTAATTTTTCTGAAAATGCAGATAGATCGCCAATAAACCGCATGCGCACATTGTTTTCATTAAGCCGCTTGATTTCACCCTGCAATGCCGTAAAAAAAAGATCCATTAACAGGCCGACTTCCTTTTTTGGGCGCTTCCAGTTTTCACTACTGAACGCGAACAAGGTCAGGGCCTCTATATTATTATTAACACAGGTCTGAATAACTTCACGAGTGGATTTCAAGCCGGACTTGTGACCTGCATGCCTTGGCAGGTTACGTTGCTTAGCCCAACGACCATTACCATCCATGATAATCGCAATGTGGCTGGGTATTTTATTCATTACACACCCTTGCAAATTTATTAGCGCAAAAAGGAACGGGATTCAGTTGCATAATAAATGGAAGTCAACCTCCGACGACTAGACTTCCATTAACTCTGCTTCCTTGACGGCCAGCAACTTATCAATATCATCGATGTGTTTATCGGTTAATTTCTGAATGGCATCCTGACCACGGTGTTCATCATCTTCAGATATTTCTTTTTCTTTCACCAGGTCTTTAAAATCTCCATTTGCATCCCGGCGAATGTTACGCACCGCAATCTTGCCGTTTTCTGCTTCCTGCCTGACAACCTTGACAAGATCACGTCTTCTTTCTTCTGTCAGCGGCGGCATGGGCACCCGTATGGCCGTACCCGCTGTTGCCGGATTTAAACCAAGATCAGAGGTCATGATGGCCTTTTCGACAACCTTGACCATGTCTTTCTCCCACGGAGAGACAAGCAAGGTGCGAGCATCTTCTGCAGTTACATTGGCTACCTGGCTGATCGGCACTTCGCTACCGTAATATTCGACACTGACCTGATCCAGTAAACTCGGGTGCGCCCTGCCTGTGCGTATTTTTCCCAATTCGGCCTTGAATGATTCAACACTCTTGCCCATTCGAATTGATGCATCTTTTTTTATATCTTCAATCATATGCCTAACTCACTCTACGACCGTGCCGACAGACTCGCCTTTGATCATACGCAACAAGTCACCTTCATTATTTATACTAAATACTCTTAATGGCATATTGCTGTCACGACATAAAACAATCGCAGTCGCATCCATTACCATTAATTTATTTTCCAGAACAGCATCAAAACTCAATTGATCATAGCGTTCGGCATCCGGGTTCGTGACCGGGTCATCGGAATAAACACCATCAACCTTGGTGGCCTTGATAACCACATCTGCGCCAATCTCGATCGCACGTAAACTGGCTGCGGAGTCTGTCGTAAAATACGGATTACCGGTACCCGCCGCAAACATCACAACCCGCCCTTTCTCGAGGTGGCGTATTGCGCGACGACGAATGTAGTCTTCGCAAACCTGGTGAATACTGAGTGCCGACATAACACGGGCGGGAACATTTTTCTTTTCCAGGGCATCCTGCATGGCCAGTGCGTTCATAACAGTGGCCAGCATGCCCATGTGGTCGCCGGTCACCCGGTCCATACCACCTTGTGCCAGACCTGCCCCTCTGAAGATATTTCCTCCACCTATGACCATGCCGACCTGGACACCCATATCAACAATATCACTGATCTCGCATGCGACACGTTTAATGATATCGGGGTCGATACCATAATCACCATCTCCCATCAATGCTTCGCCGCTTAGCTTTAGCAAAATCCTATTAAACTGGGGAGATTTTTCTGACATGGCTGTTACCCTTTAAGTTATTTTCTGATACCCGGATATAATACATGGGTAACCCCGGAAGGGATACCCATGTAATTTAAAACAGAACAAGAAAAAGCGATCAGCCTTTAACTTGTGCCATTACCTCATCAGCAAAGTTTTCAGTCTTCTTCTCGATGCCCTCACCAACTTCCAGGCGGACAAAACTGAGCACTTCTGCGCTTTTACTGGACAATAACTTCTCTACGGTCTGGTCCGGATCTTTAACGAAGGCCTGTCCCATCAATGTAATTTCAGACAGGTACTTGCGTAAACGACCTTCAACCATCTTTTCGATAATATTATCCGGCTTGCCACTTTCTTTTGCCTGGGCAGAAAAAATCTCTTTTTCCTTGTCCAGTACTTGCTGCTCAACTTCATCAGCCTTGACATAAAGCGGCTTGCTAGCTGCGACATGCATTGCCAGGTCTTTACCCAGCTCCGCATCTCCGCCTTTGAGCTCGACCAATACTCCAATACGGTCTCCATGCAAATAGGAAGTAACCATATTGTCACCAGCGATTTTTTCCAGTCGACGCACTTCAACCTTCTCACCGATTTTAGCAACCAGCGCCTTGCAGGTTTCTTCTACTGTATCACCACTGTCAGTTTTTGCTGCCAGTAATGCTTCAATTGAATCGGGAGATTCCTTTGCTGCAGTTTGCTTAACCGTTTCTACAAAGCCTTTAAAATCGTCACCTTTGGAAACAAAATCGGTTTCACTGTTAATTTCTATCATGATGGCCTGTTTGCCATCCTCTGAAATATGTACAGCAATAATACCTTCGGCAGCGACACGGCCAGATTTCTTGTCGGCTTTAGCAAGACCGGACTTACGCATGGATTCGATAGCTGCATCGACATCTCCATCCGTTTCGACCAACGCTTTTTTACATTCCATCATACCTGCTCCGGTACGATCACGTAATTCTTTTACTAAGGCTGCAGTAATAGCCATAATTATTTTACCCCTACAAATTTCTATCTAAACATTGAGATCAAAAAAAGCTTTATGCTTCAGCTGCACCAGACTCGTCGTCTGCCTTGGCTTCATCTTCAGCAGGCTCAGCTTTTTTAGCTGCAACCTTTTTCTTTGCTGGTGCTTTTTTCTTTACTGCTGCTTTTTTTGCAGGTGCTTTCTTTTTGGGCTTTTTCTGCTCACCCTCAGCGTTCATTTCTACAAAATCATCCTCGCTGTCTGCAACCTGTGATGCAGTTGCCTTACCTTCAAGAACAGATTCAGCAATACCATTGGTATATAGCTGGATTGCACGAATAGAATCGTCGTTTCCAGGGATAATGTAATCAACTGAATCAGGCGAGCTATTACTATCAACAATAGCAATAACAGGAATGTTCAGTTTTACTGCCTCATTGACAGCTATATGTTCATTATCAACATCAATAATGAATATCGCATCTGGCAGGCCTCTCATATCCTTGATTCCACCCAGACTCTTGTCCAGTTTTTCCATTTCACGTGTATGCATCAGCGCTTCTTTCTTGGTCAGGCGATCAAAACCACCTGTCGCTTGCATGGACTCAAGGTCTTTCAGACGTTTAATAGATTGCTTAACAGTCTTGAAGTTGGTCAGCATGCCGCCCAACCAACGATGGTTTACATAGGGCATACCTGCACGGATAGCTTCTTCCGCTATTGCAGTACGAGCAGAACGCTTGGTGCCAACAAACAGGACCGTGCCGCGCTTGGCCGCCAGGCTGCTGACAAAGTTGGTTGCATCAATATATAAAGGAAGGGTCTTTTCCAGGTTGATGATATGAATCTTGCTTCTTTCGCCGAAAATATAAGGTGCCATTTTCGGATTCCAGTATCGGGTTTGATGCCCGAAATGCACGCCAGCCTCAAGCATTTGGCGCATAGTTACTTTAGCCATGATAAAACTCCAGTTTTTAAAGGGTTAGGCCTCCATGTACCTCATACTACAACCCGATTTATCATCAGGCACCCAGCAGTACGTTACAGTACATGTGTGAATTTGCTTAATTAGCGCGCGCTTTATACCATATTCCTGTGAATACAACAATGAATCTTGAGATATTTGCTGCGCCAAAGCATGCTAGAATTCACCTCAACAGACATATTTTCAGGACAAAACATGGCAATAACCATAAAAACGACAGATGAAATTGAAAAAATGCGCGTCGCTGGCAGACTCGCAGCCGAGGTGCTTGAAATGATAGGCCCGCATGTAAAACAAGGAGTTACAACAGATGAACTGGATGGGATTTGTCATGATTTTATCGTCAATGAACAACAGGCCATCCCGGCACCGCTCAATTACAAGGGGTTTCCGAAATCTATTTGCACCTCGGTCAACCACCAGGTGTGCCACGGCATACCCGGCAAGAAAAAACTGAAAAATGGCGACATCATCAATATCGATATCACCGTGATCAAGGACGGCTATCATGGTGATACCAGTAAAATGTTTTACATCGGCAACCCGGCGCCACATAACAAACGTCTGGTTGACACCACTTACGAAAGTCTTCGCCGCGCAATCAGTATTGTTAAACCTGGTACACGACTGGGTGATATTGGCAATATTATTCAGAAATACGTCGAAGCCAAGAATTACTCAGTCGTACGTGAATATTGTGGCCACGGTATCGGCCAGAATTTCCACGAAGATCCGCAAGTGGTTCACTATGGTACCCCCGGTACTGGCGATGAACTGGTTGAGGGCATGACCTTCACGATCGAGCCTATGGTTAATCAAGGTAAAAGACACGTTAAATTACTGGGCGACCAATGGACGGTAGTCACCAAGGACCACAAGGCCTCAGCCCAGTGGGAACATACGATACTCGTAACCGCAAATGGATTTGAAGTACTCACACTCAGGTCCGATGAAGATCCGATAAAACCTGCTAACTAATACATACCAGGCTTGCAAGATGATGAATAAACCGGTCTGTGAAAGACTGTTTGATGCCTCCCGTTTCGACCAGGCGTTATCAGAAACCGACAATGCGTTGGCATTATTTCGTGATACGCTCAAACAGGGAAAACAGACCCTGCACGATTTATTTGACAACAATGAAGATATTGAGGCACTGGTAAAAGCCAATGCCTGCCTTATAGATGAACTACTGGTCCGCATCTGGCAAATACACTTCCCCCAGGATAATACCCTGGCAGCCTTGATAGCAGTGGGTGGTTACGGACGCGCGGAACTCCACCCCGGCTCTGACATTGACCTGCTGTTATTGTTCGATGAAAACACAATAGAAAATTATCAAAGTAATATTGAATCCTTCCTTACCATGCTCTGGGATGCAGGCATGGAAGTGGGTCATAGCGTGCGTACCGTGAGTGAGTGCGTCAGCGAATCCGAAAAGGATGTGACCGTGATCACCAACCTGGTTGAATCGAGATTTCTGACAGGCGCTGCAACCCTGTTTGATCAAATGACAGACGCAACCGCAACTGACAGAATCTGGTCCAGCCATGACTTTTTCGAAGCCAAGTGGGCAGAACAGAAAGCAAGACACTTACGGTTCGATGATACCGCATACAAACTCGAACCCAATATCAAGGAAAGTCCGGGAGGGCTTCGCGATATACAGATGATAGGCTGGGTTGCCAAACGTCACTTTGGCGCCAGGGATCTTCATGAACTGGTTGCCCATGACTTTCTGACGGAAGAAGAATACCAGTTACTGATTGAAGGTCAAAAGCTCCTCTGGAAGATCCGTTTTGCGCTGCACAAGCTCACCAAACGACGTGAAGATCGCATCTTGTTTGACTTTCAAAAAACACTTGCACTGCAGTTTGGCTACAATGATGGCGAGCACAACCTGGCTGTCGAGCAGTTCATGCAACAATACTACCGCACGGTAATGGAGCTGGACAGGTTGAATGAAATGCTGTTACAGCACTTCCAGGAAGAAATTATTTACGCGGCTGACTCTCCCGTACCTGTTCCACTTAATCGTCGCTTTCATACCATAAAAGGTTTTATTGAGGTTACAAACAGTAATATCTTCAATTTATACCCGTACGCCCTACTGGAAGTATTTCTGCTGTTACAAACACACCCGGAGGCAAAAGGCGTTCGCGCCTCGACTATCCGGTTGATACGCGCCAGCCGGGAATTACTTGATGACGAGGTGAGGAATGACCTGCGAACACGTAGCCTGTTTATGGAAATCCTGCGCCAACCAGAAGGGATTACGCATGAGCTGAGACGCATGAACCGCTACGGCATTCTGGCAGCCTACCTGCCTGAATTTGGCCGCATTGTTGGCCGCATGCAATATGACCTGTTCCATAACTATACTGTTGATGAACATATTTTATTTGTGGTACGAAACCTTCGACGGTTTACCGTGCCAGAATTCAATAGCGAATTCCCCTTGTGCAGTGAAATCATCGAACAGATCGCCAAGCCGGAATTGTTATATATGGCAGGCCTGCTTCATGATATCTCCAAAGGCCAGGGTGGTGACCACTCCGAACTGGGAGAACAGGTTGCAATAAGACTGTGCGAGGATCACGGTCTCGGACAATACGACACCAAACTGGTTGCCTGGCTGGTAAAAAACCACCTGTTAATGTCCATGACCGCGCAACGCAAAGATATCAGCGATCCGGATGTTATCCAGGAATTCGCTCACAGCGTAGGCGACAAAATGCGGCTGGATTATTTATATTTATTGACCGTCGCGGACATTCGAGGCACCAGCCCTGAACTTTGGAACGCCTGGAAGGACTCCCTGTTAAAAGAACTGTATCGCTCCACTAAAAGAGCCTTGCTAATCAGTAACGATGAACTGATGACGCACAAGAGCATTATAGAAAGTAAAAAAGCCGATGCGCTGAAATTATTGCATGTGGCCAAGGTGGACACTGAAACAATTGAGCATATCTGGTCTGAATTTTATGATGATTACTTCATTCAATACACGGCTAGCGAAATATCATGGCACGTCCAGTCAATCATCAACATTGACCTGTCTTCCCTGCCTTTAATATGCGTACGTTATGACGAATTACGGGGTAGCACTGCCATTTTTATATACGCCCCGGTTAAATCTCACCAGTTTGCAAGAACGACCGCGACACTTGAGAAGGCCGGCCTGGATATCGTAGATGCCAGGATACTCAGTTCAAAAAACAATTACACGCTCGATACCTATCAGGTTCTTGACATGCAGTCAGAAGAGAATAGCACCAGTGAACGCCTCGATGAAATCAAGCAATCACTCAAACAGGTATTGAAAGAGGAAGGGAAAGAACAAATCAAGGTCCATCGTCGACTGTCCAGACAACATAAACATTTTAAAGTAAAAACCAATATTCGCTTTTCACTGGATAAAAACAAACAGCGAACCATTCTTGAAGTCACCACATCAGACCACCCGGGACTACTGTCCGAAATAGGCAATGCGTTTAAGGAATGTGATATTGAACTCCATAATGCCAAAATTACCACGGTAGGTGTTCGTATCGAAGATGTATTTTATATCACCAACAAGGAAAACCTGCCGCTCACTGAAGATGAGTTTCTGAAATTAAGAGACAGCTTAATTAAACAACTGGATTCGTGACTTTTAAAATAACGCTGGCTACAGTTCTATAAACTCAATCGCATTGGCATCCGGGTCGCGGCAGAATAATGCCTTACGCCCGGACTTGCTCTTTGAATAACCAATTCCGAATTCATCAAGCCTGGCTTCGACGACTGATAAACTGGCGACCAGAATAGCGACATGCCTGTCTCGTCCACCGTGTTCCGGTCGCTTGTTCATATCATCCGGATTTGGCAGCTCAAGCAAATGAATTTGTTGCTCACCAACATCCAGCCAGGCTCCCGGGTATCCTAACTGGGGTCGTGTTTTGTTTTCTTTCATACCCAATACGCCACAATAAAATTTCAGCGCAGTTGCGGTATCCTGAACCAGGACGCTGCAGTGGTGTAACGATAAAATATTATTACTCATTTTGTTTGCTCAAACTTGCTATCATCAATGCGCTCACGCCAACCAGGATGCCGCCTGTCCATTCACGTAAATTAAGCGTCTCACTGGCCAACCAGTAAGCCGAAACTGCTGTGACAATAACTTCGGACAACAGGATAATCGCCGACCGATACACCGGCATATGAGTGATCCCGTATTGTACTGATAACGACATAAATACAATACCGAATAATCCCAATAAAACACTGTAGGTCCAGGTAGCGGGAGCGATTTCAGGAATGTCCACTTGCGCAAATACGACCCAGAAAAAGGCAATAACGATACAACCCAGCCAGGTCGAGGTTGTTTTTACCGGGATACTCACCGACTGCAAAGACCTGATCAGCACATTACTCAACGCAAAACTGAAGCCTGCAGAGATGGCCAGCCAGTCTGCCAGACCTTGTGGCCAGGGAAGCCCTATACTCGGTTCCCACAACATGATCATGGCACCTATAAAAGCAACCATGAATATAATGAACGCCTTGAACGGAATGACTTCCTTTAAAATAAAATGCCCAAGAATCACTGTCCAGATAGGTGATAAATAAAACAGTAATATCACCCTGATAACATTTCCTTCCACTACCGCGACCAGGAAACCTGCATTACACCAGCCCGCCGTCAACGCGATGATGGTCAGTGTTTTTGGTTTTTTGAAGTATTCACGCCACCGGCCTGCCGTCAGTATCAGACCAACGGCACTGGCAGCCAGAAAAGCGATCAGCGTTACCCAGATTGCCGGCATGCCGGCTGATTCGAACAATCTTAACGGGTACCAGAAAATACCCCACATGGTTGCGGCAAACAACAAACTGAGGTCTGGCCATAAATAGGATTGAGGTCTGGTCACGGGTTTTCTACGCTGCTCATTTGATCAATTTAACGTATAATGCCTAACATTCGTTGATTTAGACAATAATTTTTCAAATATGAACCCTGACCTGAACAAGTTGCAACCCTATCCGTTTGAGAAACTCGCCAGGCTGAAAGCTGACTGCCAACCCCCTGCCCATTTGCAACACATTGCATTATCAATAGGTGAACCCAAACACGCCACACCGGCCATCATCAGCGATACACTTGCGGGCAATCTACAAGGCCTTACCCAATACCCGCTAACGCGAGGCAGTGATGCGTTGCGCCAGACCATTGCCAGCTGGGTCAGCAGCCGTTTTCAACTGCCGACAGACTCGATCGATGCTAACCAGCATGTCTTGCCGGTTAACGGCACCCGGGAAGCCCTGTTTGCATTTACCCAGGCGGTAATCGACAGACAGGCTGATGCCCTGGTGCTTATGCCGAACCCTTTTTACCAGATCTATGAGGGTGCTGCCTATCTTGCCGGTGCAACGCCCTGGTTTCTCAATGCCCTGGCCGAAAACAACTTCCTGCCGGATTTCGACACGGTACCGGATACCGTCTGGCAACGATGTCAGCTGTTATTCATCTGCACGCCGGGTAACCCGACAGGGGCTGTCATGGACAGCCCGTCTTTGCAGCAACTGATCAAGCTCGCAGATCGGCATGATTTTATCATTGCCTCGGATGAATGTTACTCGGAACTCTACCCCGACGAACAAAACCCGCCTCCTGGCCTGCTACAGGCAGCGGCGGAAATGGGGCGTACAGATTACGCACGTTGTATTGTCTTTCATAGCCTGTCCAAGCGCTCCAATGCGCCCGGCCTGCGTTCGGGTTTTGTCGCAGGCGATGGCGACATCATGAAGCAGTTCCTGCTTTACCGTACCTACCATGGCTGCGCGATGTCCCCACCCGCACAAGAGGCTAGCATCAAGGCCTGGCAAGATGAGAAACACGTCATCCATAACCGGGCGTTATATCGGGAAAAATTCAAGGCCGTCATCGAAATTCTGTCACCTGTCACGCCCGTCACGGCGCCGGACGGCGCTTTTTACCTGTGGCTGGAAACACCGCTGGACGATGCCGAATTTGCCCGCGGCCTGTTTGACCAGCAAAACGTGACGGTCTTGCCTGGCAGCTTCCTGTCGCGCGAGGCACAAGGCATTAATCCTGGCCAAAACCGGGTTCGGCTGGCCCTGGTGGCCAATATCGAGGAATGCATCGAGGCCGCGAACCGTATAAAACAGTACATCAGCACGCTTTAGCTGGTGTTAAATGCCTATCTGGCTTACAATTTCGTCCATAATTCAACCACCTGCCTCATCAAGCAGCGGGCAGATTTAATCTAAAGAGATATAAGGTAATAACATGAGTGACTTGCAGCAAATTATTGAAGAAGCCTTTGAACGCCGTGCCGACATCACACCGCGCAGTGTAGAACCCCAGGTAAAAGAAGCCGTGATGGAAGCCATCGATATGCTCGATAGTGGCACCGCTCGCGTGGCCGAGAAAAAAGATGGCGACTGGGTGGTAAACCAGTGGCTGAAAAAGGCTGTACTGCTGTATTTCCGTATTGAAGACAACAGCTTCATGAAAGGTGGTTTCACCAATTATTACGACAAGGTGCCTTCAAAATATGCTGATTGTAACTCACGCGATCTGCGTGAAGGTGGCGTGCGCATCGTACCGCCTGCGGCTGCCCGTAAAGGCAGTTACATTTCATCCGGTGTGGTACTCATGCCATCCTATGTCAATATTGGCGCCTATGTTGATGCAGGCACCATGGTTGATACCTGGGCGACTGTTGGCTCCTGCGCACAGATCGGTAAAAACGTTCACCTCTCGGGTGGTGTTGGTATCGGTGGCGTACTCGAACCTATTCAGGCAGGCCCAACCATCATTGAAGACAACTGCTTCATCGGTGCCCGTTCCGAAGTGGTTGAAGGCGTTATTGTTGAAGAAGGTTCGGTTATCTCCATGGGCGTTTACATTGGCCAGAGCACCAAGATCTTCAACCGAATGACAGGTGAAGTCAGCTATGGTCGCATACCTGCTGGCTCGGTTGTAGTCTCGGGCAACCTGCCTTCCAAAGACGGAACCTACAGCCTGTACTGTGCCGTCATCGTCAAACAGGTAGACGAAAAGACACGTGGCAAAGTGGGTATTAATGAACTGCTGCGCGATATCTAATGATCCTGCACGGTATACCCAATTGCGACACGATTCGTAAAGCAAAAAAGTGGCTCGAGAGTCATGGAATTGATTACCAGTTCCATGACTTTCGTAAAGACGGCCTGGAACGCAAGACCCTTGAAAAATGGGTTAAACAAACAGGCTGGGAAGTGTTGCTTAATCGCCGGGGTACCACCTGGCGACAACTGCCCGCCGAAACGAAAGAATCCATCGATGAAAGCAGCGCGATAGACATCATGCTCGAATCCCCTGCCATTATAAAGCGACCCGTACTGGTCAATGGCAAACAGATTATCGTTGGCTTTAACGAAGAACAATATAAACAGCTCGGTTAAAATACCAAACATGTCAGAAACCATCGCATTAGTAAAAGACCTGATCGCCCGTCAATCGGTCACCCCGGAAGACGCCGGCTGTCAGGATACAATGATCAAAAGACTCGAGGCCCTTGGCTTTACCGTCGAACGCCTGCGTTTTGATGATGTGGATAACTTTTGGGCAAGACGTGGCACTACCGACCCCGTATTTGCATTCGCCGGTCATACCGATGTCGTACCCACCGGTCCAATAGAAGACTGGCAAAGCCACCCTTTCAAGCCGGAAGAACGTGATGGCCTGCTATATGGTCGCGGTGCCGCCGACATGAAAGGCAGTCTCGCCGCCATGGTCACCGCCTGTGAGCGTTTTATCAGCCAACACCCTGACCATAACGGTTCCATTGCCTTTCTGATCACCAGTGACGAAGAAGGCCCAAGCATCAATGGCACGGTAAAAGTCGTAGAACACCTCGAGGCCCGCAATGAAAAAATCACCTGGTGCCTGGTGGGCGAACCCTCCAGCAGCAAACAACTGGGTGATGTCATAAAAAATGGCCGCCGCGGCTCATTAAACGGTTATCTCACCGTAAATGGCGTACAAGGCCATGTCGCCTACCCTCATTTAAGCGACAACCCGATCCATCGTTTCGCACCGGCCATGGCCGAACTCTGCGCACAGCAATGGGACCAGGGGAATGAATTTTTTCCACCCACCACATTCCAGGTTTCCAACTTCAATTCCGGCACCGGTGCAGAAAATGTCATTCCAGGCCACGTCAATGCCAAATTCAACTTTCGCTTCTCAACCGAAACCAACGATGCGAAGTTAAAATCCACCGTACACGCCATACTCGATAAACATAAAATCGATTACGAACTCAACTGGCGACTATCCGGCAACCCCTTTATCACCCCTCGCGGTGAACTCGTAAGTGCTGCAACTGAATCAATAAAAGAACACACCAATATCGAAACCGAACTATCCACATCAGGCGGCACATCCGATGGCCGCTTTATTGCACCCACAGGTGCGCAGGTACTTGAACTCGGCCCATTAAACGCGACCATACATCAAGTTGATGAATGCGTGAGCTGTGACGACCTGGATAATTTATCGTTGATCTATGAAGGCATATTAAAGCGACTGCTAAGTTAAACTTGGCAATCGCAAGGCTTTTCTTTTAGTCTTGCCAGTCGAACCCACCAGCCCAATCAGATTTAACAATGTCATAAAATAATATTCATAGCGCATCTACAACCCGATCATTACGCCATTTCTATAGCCGGACTTTTCCACCTAAGTCAGACAGAAATCAGGTGCATAATCGGCCAAATGCGTAGCCAGCAGCTCACCAGGATACGTACGTATATACCGCTCGACCCAATCAACATACCATTTCTGTGCGCATTCACGCACACCATTAGCATTTGTTTTATATATATATTTTTCCCAGAACCGGGAAATATTCGCATCTTTTATATCAGCCATCCATAGCAAAAAGAGTAGATAAAATATTTCTTCTTGATAGGATTAAGTAACAAAATAACGAAAAATTCAAAATGAATTAGGTGGAAGTCCACCTAATTCAGAATTACGTCTTTCCACCTAATAAACTGTTAGGCATATATAATGAAATACTATCTCTTAATACTTATATTTCTTATACCTATAAACAATGCATTCGGCGAACAATCAATGCAATGCGATATAGGACCAATTGACAAAGTATATGGAAAATCAAAATGGTTCGTTAATAGTTGCCCTGACAACATTACACTTGTTATTTATTCTTACCCAGAAAGCCCCGCATCACCATTTTATTTTATGTTTTATAAAAAAGAAGGAAAATATAATCTATATGGTGAGGGAACTGGTGATAAAAACTACACAGGTGCAGCAAGAGAAGAACTTAGCAAGCTTAAAGAAAATGACATAAAGGCTATTATTTTACAAACTAGAAGCGTAAAAAAATAATGGTAAATATAGATAATAAAAAATTGCCTAACAAGAACATCAAGTCGTTCGCTAATCGCTCACTGGGACTTCCGCTGCTACGCAGCTCCAGCCCCTTATGTAGTCGTTAGATTTAATAATGATAAAAAAACCTACATACATAATCATCATTACAATTATGCAATCCACATATGCGCATGCTAGAACAGTAGATACTTGCGTAAGATATGAACCTACAGAAATACAACAGCTTAAAAAGGAGCTGGATACAAACAAAATACCATATTGGTCAGAACCAAAACTTATTTGTGTTTCAGAGAAATATGGTCAATATCTTCTAGATATTGGATACAAATTATTTCCACCTAAGCCTGATATAATAAGCACTAAAATACCTGTAACACCAAACGGGCAGGACATGAATAGTTTTAGATTTAATGACAAAAACAAAAATATTTCATTAGCAAAACAACTAAAAGTTAATAACATATATACCGTTACAGATAGTGATGGCTATATTTGGTATGATATTAGCAAAGAAAAAATCGTTAGAAACATTATATTTAATTTGGTAAATGAGAATTAATAATAAATCTAACAATAAATTCAACATGGACTCCGGTGCTGACGCACCTCCGCCAGTTAATTAGGCGTTAGATTTCCAAGTTACCCATGAAAAGTAGACACCTCCTTAATTAGGACAGGAGGCAATCATGCCAAAGAAAAAACAAGCAGCACCCTACACAGAAGCCTTCCGAAAGGAAGCCGTACGCCGATCAGAACAGGA